>ENA-ORTT01000085-ORTT01000085.1-human-gut-metagenome-genome-assembly--contig:-NODE-85-length-119618-cov-8.001648_pt1 | contig 119618 bp, 95 predicted proteins | sample MGYA00242074_ERZ509197 | MGnify/ENA primary metagenome ERZ509197 (study PRJEB26280, sample SAMEA2338789) | human gut metagenome | biome: human gut; feature: human-associated habitat; material: faeces...
TACTAATGAAATTAGTGAAATAGTCGCTGGTGCTAATGCTCAATAAGGAGGTGCAGCATGTCAAATATAGGAAAAATCGTACGTGCAGTCGGACCCGTTGTTGATATTGTTTTTGATGATGGACATTTACCATCATTAAATACTGCAATTGAAATTCAAAATAATGATGAATTATTGACGGTAGAAGTTGCTCAACATATTGGTGATGATGTTGTACGTTGTATTGCGATGGGATCGACTGATGGTTTAAAAAGAGGATTAGAAGCTAAAGATACACAACATCCAATTTGTGTACCTGTTGGAAATGAAACGTTAGGAAGAATGTTTAACGTCTTAGGGCAACCTATTGATGAAAAAGAAGCATTACCTGATGATATTCAAAAAATGCCAATTCATAGAAATGCCCCATCATATGCCGATCAAAAAACAGAAACAGAAATTTTAGAAACAGGAATAAAAGTTATTGATTTAATCTGTCCATATATTAAAGGTGGAAAGATTGGTTTATTTGGTGGAGCAGGTGTTGGTAAAACAGTTTTAATTCAGGAATTGATTAATAATATTGCTACGCAACATGGGGGATTATCAGTATTTGCTGGAGTTGGAGAACGTTCAAGAGAAGGTAATGATTTGTATTATGAAATGAAAGAAAGTGGTGTTTTAAATAAAACAACACTTGTCTTTGGTCAGATGAACGAACCTCCGGGATCGCGTTTAAGAGTTGGCTTAACAGGATTGACAATGGCAGAATATTTTAGAGATGAACAAAATCAAGATGTTTTATTGTTTATTGATAATATTTTCCGTTTTACTCAAGCAGGTTCAGAAGTATCTGCCTTGTTAGGACGTGTTCCATCACAGGCCGGTTACCAACCAACACTTGCTACAGAAATGGGACAATTACAAGAACGTATTACATCAACAAAGAAAGGGTCTATTACTTCTGTACAGGCTGTCTATGTTCCTGCTGATGACTTGACAGACCCTGCCCCAGCGACAACTTTTGCCCATTTGGATGCTAGAGTTGTTTTGGATCGTTCTATTGCTGCGTTGGGTATTTATCCAGCCGTTGATCCATTGAATTCATCATCACGTGCATTGGATCCATTAATTGTTGGAAAAGAACATTATGAAGTTGCTCATGGTGTTCAACAGATTTTACAAAGATTCCAAGATTTACAAGATATTATTGCTATTTTGGGTATGGATGAATTAAGTGAAGAAGACAAAGTGACTGTTGCTAGGGCAAGACGTGTTCGTAATTACTTGTCACAACCATTTACTGTTGCTTCACAATTTACAGGATTGGAAGGAAAAAATGTACGTGTAGAAGATACAATCAAAGGATTTAAAGAAATTCTTGAAGGGAAATGGGATCATTTACCAGAACAGGCTTTCCATAATGTAGGTTCTATTGAAGAAGCAGTTGTAAAGGCAAAGACATTAACAAATGACAACATTTAAATTAAAGATTGTAACACCTGCTGGTGTTTATAAAGAAACTGATGTTGAGATGTTAAATCTACGAACAGCAACGGGACAAATTGGTATTCTTGCTCATCATATTCCTTTGGCAAGTCATATTGAAATATCTGAAATGAATTATATTGATGAAAATCATGAAAGACAATATTTTGCAATTGCAGGTGGTTTTGTATATGTTGGTGAAAATGATACGACAATAATCACTAGTGCTATTGAATCAGTAGATGAGATTGATTTAGAACGTGCGAAAAGTTCTAAACAAAGAGCAGAAGAAAGATTGAAATCATCACAAAATATTGATGTTTTACGTGCTGAAATAGCATTAAAGAAAGCAATCACAAGAATTAACGTGAAAACAACACACTAACATAGAGATTTTTTCTCTATGTTTTTTTAAATATTTTACATCTTCAATTGAAATTGGTATAGTTATAGATGGAGGAATAGCTATGAAAATTTTATTAGTATGTTCTGCAGGAATGTCTACAAGTTTATTAGTTGAAAAAATCAAAAGAGAAGCGAATCAACAAGGGATATCTATTGATATAAGGGCTTTAGGAGTTCATGATATATGTCATCAGGCCACTGATGCCCATATTATTTTATTAGCTCCACAAGTAAAATATATGAGAAAGCAGATTCAGAAGTCTTTACCTAATATTCCTATCATGGATATATCTATGCGTGATTATGGAACAATGAATGGTAAAAATGTCTTTTTGAATGCTTTGCAAATATTAGATCATCAAAAGCTATAAATAAATCATACATTTATTTATAGCTTTTTCATTTACAAATCCATTTCTATTTTTTAAAGCAAATTTCCCTTTAGTCCTTTTTTAAATACCAGTACAGCTCTTTGTGTCCCTAAAAAAGACATAGTGACAAGACAATAACTTTTCTTTTCCATTTCTTTTATTTTTTCATCTATTTTTTCTGTCACATTTTCTACAGTAATATCTTCAATTAACTCTGTTTTATACATAACAATGAATCACCTCCATTAACAATCAATCTGATGTTTGTAAACAGTATCTTGCAATAGTTTCTATCAGTTGATCAGGTAAGGTTTGGTTATAAGGAAAATAGATAGCATTTTTCTTTGTCTGCCACTTTGTTAAATGCGAAGCAAACTTTTCAATCACTTTTTCACCTACATAAAGACTGATGTGCTTTTGACAAGCTGCAAACGAAATAGACTGGCCATCTTTTTCATAATAGGGCATACTCCATAAAATACGTTCTTTTAAACAAGGAACACTCTTTAATAAAATGTTTCTCATTCTTCTTAAATGCCTTTGATTTTCTAATGGCTGTAAATCAATATATTCATCCACTGTTTTTGGTGCCTGACCACAATAATGACTTTGATTGATTTTTTTGAATTCACGACCACATTGAGGACATATCCACATTTGTTATAACCTCCTATTGAAAAAGATGATGTTTTCACATCATCTATGCAAGATATTCAATCTTTAAAATTTTAACTTCATATGGTTCAGCAACACCGACTGAAACAATTTCATTAACACCATGATCAAGAATAGCTTTCGCTAATGGAGATTCATTTGAAATTTTACCATTCAATGGATCTGTTTCAAATGTTCCAACGATTGTAAAAGTTTCTTCTTGAGCATTGGCTTCTGATAAATCTAAAATTGTGACAGTTGCTCCTGGTTTTGCAACTGTGCTATCTAATTGTGATTCATCAATAATTTGCACATGTAAAAGCATTTGATCAATTTCTTTGATTCTTGCTTCAATATGTGCCTGTTTATCTCTAGCTGCATCATAATCAGCGTTTTCTGATAAGTCACCTTGAGAACGAGCTAATTGTAATTCTTCAATGACTCTAGGTCTTTCAACATTAATTAAATTATCTCTTTCTTCTTCAAGTTTTTCTACACCAGATTTCGTAAGTAATACTTTATCTTTATCCATTTTAAGTCACCTCGTAATCAATAATATAGCATATTTATATCTAAATATCTAGTCTATTTTTATGAATCATAAGCATATTTATTCAAATCATTTTGAATAAGTGCTCTTGCTACAATATTTAATCCAAATATTCCTAAAATCAAATAAACAAGAGCACGATAACTATCTACCATTTCTCCTTGATAAGTTTGAAAATCACTTAATCTCTCTCCAACTTTATACAACCAATAAAGTTCATATAAACCTAAAGTAATAATACTTAAAATCAAGACTTTAAAACCTGAAGAATCTTCTTCTCCAGTAAGTGTATTGACATCACTGGCAAGACAATAAAGCCAATAAAGTCCATAAATTCCAAACGTAACAATTGATAAAATAATACACATTGGAATACTACGTCTAGAAATTGCATAATCTACTCTATGTTGATTAAATTCATATTCATTAAATGTTTTCGTTCCACAATAAGGGCAATAACGTTCTCCATCTTTAATTTTTCGACCACAATTTGTACAATACATCTTTTACTCCTTAGCATCAATAACACTTGAAATCTTAGTAATTAAAAGATCGATGGCTACTGTATTATTTCCCCCTTCAGGGATAATGATATGTGCATATTTTTTTGAAGGTTCAACGAATTGTTCATGCATTGGTCTTACTGTTTCTAAATATTGATTACATACTGAATCAATAGAACGTCCTCTTTCTTCAATATCACGTTTTAAACGACGAATAAAACGAATATCAGCATCTGTATCTACAAAGACAAGAATATCACATAAATCTCTAATTTTTTCATCATATAAAACAAATAATCCTTCTAAAATATAAACATCTCTTGGTGTAATTGTTTCAACAACATCACTTCTTGTATGTTGAGTATAATCATATGTAGGTTTAGAAATTGATTTTCCTTCTTTTAATTGTTTTAATTGTTCTACAAGTAAATCATTATCAAAAGCAAAAGGATGATCGTAGTTTGTTTTAACTCTTTCTTCAAAAGAAAGATGACTTTGATCTTTATAATAATCATCTTGTTTAATAATACATGTTGTATGACTTCCTTTAAAAAATTCATACACTTGTCTAGAAATAGATGTCTTTCCTGAAGCACTTCCTCCAGCAATACCAATAATAATACTATTTTTCATTTGTTAAAACCTTCCTTCCCATATCAAATTCAGACAATGGTTGCTCACATTTTAAATAAAGAATTTCCATTGGATGATTTGCTACTTCAACTGATTCTCTATCTTCATTGTATATTTCTTTAACTTCAATTAAAACATTTTCATGATGTGGTGAGAAAAATTCAATTTGATCTCCCACTTTAAAATAATTTCTTTGTTCAATCATAACTTCATGTTTATCTACATCATAACTTAATACACGCGCACAAAAATCTTGTGTAGGATGCTCATCTCTTTGATTATAAAGTTGATAATCACTGTTTGGAACATCTTTAAAGAAGCCTGTACATAAAGCGCGATTGGCTGCCTTTTCAATTTCTTTTCGATAACCATTTTTATCAAAGTTTTCAGGATCATCGCAATACGTATCAATCAATTTACGATAAGTAGATACAACAGTTGCAATATAATGCAATGACTTCATTCTTCCTTCTATCTTAAAAGAATCAATCCCTAATTCAATAAGTTTAGGTAATTCATCTACTAAAGACATATCTTTACTTGACATACTAAAAGGAATAATTTCATCATGATTTAACTGTTGATCTTTTTCAAAAATATCATAATACCATCGACAAGATTGCGAACATCCTCCACGATTGGCATCTCTTCTTGAAAAATAATTAGATAACATACATCTTCCAGAATAATGGATACACATAGCTCCATGAATGAAATACTCTAAATCAATATCAACCTTTTCTCTTACTTCTTTTAGATCTTGATAATCTACTTCTCTTGCAAAAACGACACGATCAACACCTAAATTTTCATAAAAACGAATCGCACTGGTATTCATAGTAGATAGTTGAGTAGAAACATGGACTTCTAATTTTAAATGCAATTTTTTTGCTAAAGACATAATATAAGGATCTGCTACAATAATTGCATCTACTCCAATTTCATCTAGCTTTAAAAGATATTCTTCTAATCCCTTTAAATTGTCTTCATGTAAAATAATATTACATGTTACATGGATAGCCGCATGATGTGTATGGGCAAATTCTACAGCTTCTTGAATGTCTTCTAAAGAAAAGTTAGAAGCACTTGAGCGTAAAGAAAACTCTTTTCCACCTATAAAAACTGCATCTGCACCATATAAAATAGCTACTTTTAGTTTTTCTAAATTACCTGCTGGCGCAAGTAACTCTGGCTTTTTAACAATGACTCTTTTTCCATTAATAACTTGACTAACTTCTCTCATTTTCTTCTCTCTTTCTTACATCAGAAATTTTATAAACCGTTGAATCAAATAAAAAACTATGGTAGTAATGAACATTTGGTGTTAAACGATAAAGTAATTGCATCAACTCTATTGATTCTTTACTGTATGTTTGATTTTTAATTGCTTCTATAGCTTGTATATAAAGATGTGTAATTTCTAATAAATCTGTTTCATTTATATATTGACCATCAATATATAAATAATCAAAATCATTGAATTGATTAAGAACATCTAGTGCACACATTTGATTAGTTGAAGTAATGTGGGTTCCATATTGATCTTCATAAATATGACAATGGTCCTCTACACCATTGGCTTTGATTTCAATTTGTGCCTCTTTATCTACATTAAAATCAAGATGTGTATACTCTTTATAATTAGACAATAACTTTCTTTTTGAATAAGCCATATATTCAACCCCATGTACTTGAACCATTGTTTTTAATTTACAATTTTGTCCAATCATTTGTTTTTCTTTTAGTGGGATTTCTCTTGCTAGAAAAGCGCCATCTATTCCTTGTTCTTTTAAAACAGATAATGTGAGATGATTTGTATTTAATGTTTCTGGATCATAGATTTTTTCAAATGAATATCCTTTTTCATTACAAATTTGTAAAACTCCAAAATCTTGAAAAATAATCCCATCTATTTGACATTCATTTAATTTATCTAAATGATTCTTTAAATCATCTAAATATTTTTGTTCAACTAACGCATTAACTAAAACAAATAAACGAATCATTGGATATTTTTCCTTTATTTCTTTTAATTCTATATAATCAACTGTTAAAGCTTGTCGACATGAAAATTGATTTGTTCCTACAATAAAATCATGGACACCTAAATCCAAATAATCATAAAGATATGATAAACTATTTATATTAATTATTAATGACACTTATTTCACTTCCTTTTTATTACACAAATTCCATCACCTACACCATAATAAGTGACTTGATATTCTTCATGATTGAAAATCCAATCTTTAAATCTTTTAATTTTTTTAACAAGTTGTTTTGTGTTTCTATTTTTAATATGATCAATATCAAAAATCATCCCATGAAAATCTAGATTATCAACAATGCAAATTCCATTTTTTTGAACTAAAGGCATGTATTTTTCAAAGAATTTTTGATATTGTGCTTTCGCTGCATCAATAAATAAACAATCAAATTCTTGGTATTTTAAATCATTGATATCAAATGTTAATGCATCATCATGGTGGATTTCTATTTGATCTTCTAATTGTTGTTCTTTAATGTTTTGAATAGCTTCAAGATAACGTGCATCATCTAATTCAATTGTTTCAACTACAAAATCATCTATATTTGAAACCATCATCATTGCTGAATAACCAATGGCACTGCCAATTTCAAGACAGCGATGACATTGATGTTCATTGAATGTTTGTATTAAAAATTCCAAACCCTCTTTTTCCATGACTGGAATATTTCTTTCTCTTGCACTTTTTTCTATTTCATCAAAATACTTCATTTTAATACCACTTATTACTATTTACATTTGCTTGATGTTCTTGATATGTTTTCGCATATAAAACTTTTCCATCTTGTGTTGCAAAGAAATAATAATACTCACTTTCCTTATAATTTAAAACATTTTTTATAATTCCTGTTGAAATTGAACTAATAGGACCAACAGGTAAACCATTATATTTATATGTATTATATTTTGTATCTTTATTTAAATCTGTATGTTTAACATCAATTTTTACTTCTTGATTCCCATAATTAACAGTGACATCACATTGTAATGGCATTTGTTTATTTAAACGATTAATTAAAACACCACAAACAAGTTGCCTATCTTCGTCATTGACTGGTGATTCTCTTTGAACAATAGATGATAATGTCATAAATTGGTGAACTGTTAATGGTTGTGAGTTCACTTTAAAATCTAATATTTCTGTTTTATATTTTTCTAGATGTTTTTGTGTTTGATCTAACATCATTTTTGTAATACTTTCAATCGTATCTTCTTGTGTTAGAAAATAAGTTTCTGGTGGAACTGGGAGACAGAGCAGAGCTTGAGATAATTTCTGACCCGGAATATTTTGAACAGTTTTTTTCAAACCCTGTCACAGCAGAAATTGTAGCGGTAAATGAAAATTTATATACCAATGCGCTGCAAAGACAGGATATTCAGAATCTGTTTATTTTATCAGAACATCAGGAACAGGGCAGAACCGAAGAATTATCGGTATCAAGGGTTTATAAGTATTATGGCATCAAAGAGTTATACAATGAACTGACTTATAAGAGTCAGGAGCGGTTAGAAGGAAAAGAGTCCGGAAAAAGAGAGACTACAATTATCGCGCTGTATTCGGCAATCGGAGGAACGGGAAAGACAAGTCTTTCCGTCGGATTAGCGGAGTGCCTGGCAAAGAAGCATAAAAGAATTTTATATGTAAATACAGAAGCAATACAGGCATTTTTCTTTTACCTGAGTGATAAGAGCGGAATGCCGAATGAAGGATATCGTGCAATAAAAGAAGATGCGGGACACATATACCAGAATATCCGTTCCTTTATCAGAAAAGAAGGATTTTCTTATATACCGCCATTTTTATCAACATTGGATGCCAGAAATTTATCATACGATATATATCTGAATTTAATTCGTGGAGCCAGGGAAAGTAAAGAATACGATTTTATTATTGTGGATATTGAGGCAGGATATGAAGCAAACAGAGTGCAATTGCTTCAGGAAGCAGATAAAGTATTGCTGATTACCATGCAGGATGCAATTTCAACCTGCAAAATGGAATATATTATGCAAAATCTCGATTTCCGGGATCATGAAAAGTATCTGGTTATCATGAACCGCTATCGTGGAGATGAGATGAATTGTTATATGCAGTCAGAACTGCAGGCACAGTTTCCGGTTAAGGAAAAGGTATATGAGACAGAAACACCGCTTGGTTCAGCGGAACAATTGGCAGCATTGGAAGGAATAAAAAAACTTTCCTATATGTTTATTTAGGGGTAGTGAAATATGGACGAGAAGGCAGTTGTTGAATTTATTAGTCAGGATAAAAAGATACATGTTGATTTGGAAATCCCACTGGGAATCACAGCAAATGATCTGGTGCTTGCATTAAATGAAGCATATGATCTGGGAATTGATACAGATGATATTTTTAACTGTTATCTGGCAGCAGAGAATCCAATTGTATTCTTACGTGGAAATAAAACACTGAAAGAATTTGGAATTCGAAACGGTTCACATATTATTTATCGGAGAGACTAAAGATGGAATATCAATACAAAGTAATTATCAGCAACAGAACAGTGTATAAGGAATTTGAGATTCAGCCGGATATGGACCGGGTTAAATTGGGAACAGGTTCATCCTGTGAATTTCGATTGAATCCGGAAGCGTTTTTTACCGGAATCGAAATGGAGTTTAGAAAAAATGGAAAAAGCTGGAACTTAGAGTGCTCAGATGATGTTTATTTTAGCAGGGGTGATATGCGAAAGCTTCTGTCAACAGAGGTAAGGCATGGGGATGTGCTTTCTGTCTGTTATGCATCAACGGGAAATGAAGCATTTGAATTACGCTTTTTAATTGATTTTGAAGCCAGAGTACCGGACTATAACTATTATCTGGAAATTACCGGAACGATAGATATTGCGACTGATGCGACAGCGGATATTATTTTAAACAGCAAATTCAGCAGCGACAGCAAGATAAGACTTACCTTAAATGGTACACAGTGTCAATTGGAAGAGATTGTTTCAGAATATGGTGTATATCTGAATGGCAGAAAGCTGATGAACAAGACAGAATTGAAAGACAGTGATTTCTTTTCCGTTGCAGAATTTCATTTTTATTATAAGGACAGAAAGATATTTTTTGACCGGGAAAATCTGAAGGTCGCAAATGGTGAGATGAAGGAAGTCAGTACACATACGAATAATTTCCATTATCCGCTGTTTAATCGGAATACCAGAATAAAAAAACAGTTATCCGATGAAAAGATTGAAATCCTAGATGCACCGGCAATTCCGAAAAAACCGGAGAATAATATTGTTTTGACATTAATGCCAACAGTGGCAATGCTGGCGCTGATGATTGTTGTCCGCGGAGTTATGAATACTTCCGGAGGTTCTTATATTATTTTCAGTATATGTTCTATGGGACTTGGTATTGTAACTTCAATTCTGGGATTTGTTTCAGGAAGAAAACAATATAAACGGGAATGCGCAGAACGTATTCGTAAATATACCAATTATATTGAAAAGAAAAAGTTAGAAGTAGCAACAGAAAGACAGGAAGAACTGGATAGCTTAAATGAAATGTATTGTAATGTGCAGCAGGATATAGATACGGCAATGCATTTTGACAGAAGGCTGTTTGAAAAGACCAGGGAGGATGAAGACTTTTTACATATATATCTGGGACAGGGAACCATTGCATCCAGCCGTCCGATTGACTATAAGAAGCAGGAGCGGTTGGAGGTTGGAGATGAGCTGACGGAAATGCCTGAAAAAATCTATCAGCTTTTTGAACATATTGACGGAGCACCGATTTGCTCAGATATGAAAGATTCTAATGCAATTGGTATTGTTGGCACGAAAGAAGCTTTGTATGGAATGTTTAAGAATATCGTAATAGATATTGCGGTTCGTCATTACTATGGAGATGTCCGGCTCTATATGCTGGTGGATGATGAAAAAAGGTATCAGTGGGCACGCTTCCTGCCACATCTTATGAATGCCGGTGGAATAAGAAATATTGTTTTCGATAATGAAAGTAAAAATAATATTTTTGAGAGTCTGTTCCGGGAACTGACTTATCGGGAGCAGACAGAAGAAATCCCATACTATGGAATTGTACTTGTGGAAAATGAATTCGGCATAAAGAATCATCCAATATCCCGCTACATCGAGCAGGCATCAGAGCTTGGAATGACTTTTGTATTTTTTGAAAACAGTGCAGAGGAACTGCCGCTGCATTGTGATGAAATTATAGAATTACATTCAGAAAGTGAAGGAGTCATCTGCAAGGCAGAGGATGGAAATCAGATAAAACAATTTGAATATCATACCATAACCGATAAGCAGGCAGCAGATGTGGTAGAAAAGCTTGCACCGGTTTATTGCGAAGAAATAAGCCTTGAGAATTCACTTAGAAAAAATATTACATTATATGAATTGCTGCATATATTTACGGTTGAAGATTTAAATCTGGCACAGCGCTGGCAGGAGTCACAGATATTTAAATCTATGGCAGCCCCATTAGGTGTAAATGCCAAGGATGAAATTGTTACACTTAATTTGCATGAGAAAGCTCATGGACCGCATGGTCTGGTGGCAGGAACAACAGGTTCCGGAAAGAGTGAGATTTTACAAAGTTATATTTTGTCGGCAGCAACAATTTTTCATCCCTATGAAATTGGCTTCGTCATAATTGATTTTAAAGGTGGTGGAATGGTAAATCAGTTCCGAGACCTGCCTCATTTAATTGGCGCAATTACCAATATTGATGGAAATGAGGTACAGCGTTCCTTAAAATCCATCAAGGCAGAATTGATGAAAAGACAGAACCTCTTTGCAGAAGCAGGCGTAAATCATATTGATAAATACATAGAACTGTATAAAGAAAAGAGAGTTACCGTTGCTTTACCACATCTTGTAATAATCGTGGATGAGTTTGCAGAATTAAAGGCTGAACAGCCGGATTTTATGAAGGAATTGATCAGTGCGGCACGAATCGGACGAAGTCTTGGTGTCCATCTGATTCTTGCAACACAGAAACCGAGTGGAGTAGTGGACGGACAGATTTGGTCAAACTCTAAATTCAAGCTGTGCCTGAAAGTGCAGTCGAAAGAAGATAGTAATGAGGTTTTAAAGACACCGCTGGCAGCAGAGATTAAGGAGCCAGGACGGGCATATCTTCAGGTTGGAAACAATGAAATTTTTGAATTGTTTCAATCTGCCTATAGCGGGGCACCGGCTACGATGGAAGATACAGAGGGAAGCAAAGAGTTTCAAATCAGTCAGCTTAATTTTGCCGGAATGCGTAAAGTGGTATATCAGAAGAAAAAAGAGAAACGGAAGGATGCACATAATAAGAATCAGTTAGAAGCAATTGTAGAATATATTGCCGCTTATTGTGAAAAAGAACATATTACAAAGCTGCCGGATATCTGTATGCCGCCATTGCCGGAAATTCTGTATTATACAGATTCTGCAAGAAGAGATACCGAGGAAATTTATGCGACAGTCGGTCTGCTGGACGACCCGGACAGACAGTTGCAGGAGGCGTTGAATCTGAATGTTACATCACAGAATTATATGATTATCGGTTCAGCACAATGTGGAAAGACCAATGTATTGCAGACCATTATTCGAAGTATAGCAGATAATTACGCACCATCAGAAGTAAATATGTATATGATTGATTTTGGCTCTATGATTCTTAAAAATTTTGCAGAATTAAATCATTGCGGTGGTGTGGTATGTGTTTCCGATGATGAGAAGTTAAAAAATCTTTTTAAGTTGTTAAATACAGAAGTAAAGAGCAGAAAAGAGAGATTTGCAGAGGCAGGAGTCAGCTCCTTTGTTGCATATAAGGAAACGGGAAAAACAGATTTACCGCAGATTATTGTTTTCATAGATAATCTGACCGCTTTAAAGGAAATGTATCTTCAGGATCAGGATTATCTGCTTCCATTGTGCAGAGATGGTATTGCAGTAGGAATTTCATTTGTTGTTGCGAACGCACAGACTTCGGGCATAGGATATCGCTATTTAAATAACTTTGAAGGAAGAATTACGCTGTTCTGTAATGAGACATCCGAATATGGAATGATGTTTGAGGGCTGCAGAATGAAGCTTCCGGATATACCGGGACGCAGTCTGGTTCAGATAAATAAAAATATATTTGAATGTCAGATGTACTTATCCTTTGAAGGAGAGAAAGAATTTGAACGAGTACAGGAAATCCGGAAATTTGTAGAAATGCAGAATGGAAAATATGCAGGTCAGAAGGCACGGGTGATTCCGGAGATACCAAAGGAACTGAATGCCGAATATATACAGAAGGTATATCCATCCTATCAGAAGCAGGGCAGTGTGGTACTGGGGTTGGATTATAACACGGTATTACCGGATGCAATCGATTTTACTTCCGGTGGAATGTTGACCTTTTCCGGTAAAAAAGAAAAGGGCAAGGACATTTTTGCAAAATATTTTATAGAGTCTGTATTACAAAATGGCTTTGGCGAGGCAGAATTATATATCTTAGATGATATGACCCGTAAATGGGGTGAGTATGAGTTTCATCCTAAGACGGCACTGTATGTGAATACATCAGAAACATTGCAGACAGTAATTGATGAGATTGATCAGAGAGTACAGATGCGCTATGAGCAGTTCTCGGAAGGACAACTTGATGTACTGGAGGATGAGCCATGGATTGTACTTATCATTGAGAGTGCAGATGCCATTGCAGATATAAGCGGAAATAAGCAGGAAATTGCCGCTATCAGAAGCTGGTTAGGAAAATACCGCACCATGAAAATATTTATTTTGATGACAAATGTAGAAAATGCCAATATTGCATTTAATGCACCGGAGCTGTTAAAAGTAGTGAAAGATAATCGAAGATATCTTGTATTTGAAGATGCAGCGAATATTAAAATGTGTGATATCTCAATCAGTGTGGCAAAGAAATATGCAAAACCAATTGAACCATGTGATGCATTCTATATTTGTGAGAATGAACTGACAAAATTAAAAACCGTAAAACTAAGTTGATGGATACTGCAAAGCAGTTAACCATAAAAAAATTTAAGGAGGAAAAGAAAAATGGCAGTAAACAAAGTGGATTATGAGGTACTTACATCAGGAGTTAGTGTTTATGCGAATCAGGCAGAAGCACTGGATGAGGTAATTCAGGCTTTGGTAAAGATGAATGGGGAATTACAGGGTGGCTGGACAAACCAGACAGCAGATGCATTTATCGAAAGATTCGAAGATGAGTACAAACCGGCACTTGAAAATGCAAGAGATGCTATCCAGAGCATTTCTGATTTCATCCAGAGTTACATGCAGAACAGACAGGATGATGATGCACAGGGTGCAGCAGCAGTTAGAGGATAATTGCAAAAATAAGTTGGGAGGATTGCCTGTAAAAAACAGGCAGTTCTTCTGATAAAAGAGGATAAAGATTGGGAGAATATATAAATTGTTTAGTATGATGTAAGAATATTTTGATACAAGAGGAAAGAAAAATATGACGAGAGATTTTTCGCCAGGGGCAAAAGAACTGTTAATGCAATATGTTGATGATGTTATTGCTTCCGGTGTATGGGAAACAATTGAGAATGGAAAAGGAGAGTTTAATCAGGCAGGACAGGACTGGTTGAGCAAACTTGGTATTTCAGACTATTTGGATAATATGGAGGGATATTATCAGAATATTATAAGCAAGCATTCTACAACGAAAGAAGAGATTGAGCAAATTTTTTCAGATGTGCAGCAAGTCGATACCAGATATATCGGAACAGTTGCCGGACTGGTAACGGCAGGAAATGCAATAATTACATATTTTACAGACTTAGCAGATAATATTAATCCAAATGGTGGAAATCTTGATATAGAAAAATTAAGAACAACACTGGAGGCTGACAGGGAACAATTAGACCAGATGCAGCAGAGTGTTGTAAGAAATTTAATTAAAGATGGAAAGGCAGAAGAAGCAGCAGAGTATATTATTTCTGTTTCAAGATTAAATCTGACGTATGATGAATTTGAAGCACTTTCAGAAAAGGAACAATTGGAGTATTTAAATCGTGTTGCTGCATGGGTATTATCAATCATTCCGGAAGTAGAATTAGAGGATGGCTTATATGAGGTTACAGTTCCACTAGGGGTAGATATGACGGCAACCTATTGTGTCAGTGTGAAGGGAACAACAAATTTTGGAAACCAGTCGACGATTAATTTGGCAATAGAGAAACAACAGATAATGCTACAGTCTTTTAAAATATCCAGTGAAAATTTATTTCAAAATGACCAGTATAATCTCACTTCTTCAATCGGAGTAGGGATAGATCAGGAAATAAAATCTGTATTATCTACGACAGCAAAAGTGGGGAATACTGTACTTACGTTGGAATACGCTGGTGGAATGGAAACCACAAGTGTGAAGTATGAAGTAGAAAGCACACTTGATGAAAATATAAAAGTAGCGTCATCCATTGAAATTGAAAAATCCAATAACACAGATATGCCGGAATGGGAATTAATTCCAATAAAAGTAGAAGAAACGGATATGGATGTAAATCTTATTCCAGAGTATATGTATCAGATAGATGGAGAAAGAGTTGGAGAGGCAGTAGAAATAGCAGTGACAGCATTCGTTTTGTATGAGTGTATAAAATGGACAGCTGCAATTTTGCTTGCAGCACCAACAGGTGGCACGTCATTAGCTACTGCAGCAGTATTACCATAAGAGAGTGGAGGAAATAAGAATGAAAAGAAAAAATATAATAGGAATGATTGTTATAGCAGTATTTGTAATAAGTATTGTAGCAGCATTGATGCAGTATAAAAAAGAACAAACGGTAGCAGAAAAGCCAGAGACAGGCGAAGAAGCAGATACAATTATATTAGGTGCAGATGAAAATCCGTTTGGAATGGAAATAAAAAAAATAAATGAAAATTATGATTTGACGAAGAATTATTACAAAAATTACGATAACACAGGATTACAGAAATTTGAAATTACAGCTATATATACGAATGCAACTGATTTTATAAAAGAAATACGTGGAGCAACTGAGTATTGCCAATATATATATTTGGATGAAGAAAAGAACATTATTATAGAGTTGAATGAAAAACAAAAGGAAAAATGGATAAAGAAAGCCGAAGAAAATATTAGTAATGAATTAGAAAAAACAGATGAAGATGAATTGTATAAAATATCGGTTTCGGATGATTATACCGAAGTTAATTGTCAGGTAGCTCAGAAGGCAAACGGACTTACATTTACGGCAGAACTAATGATTATATTTTTTAATTCAGAAATGTATCAGATATTAAATGGGAATGCAGAGTGGTCAATTCATGTTGTTGCAAAGGATTTATCTACAGGAGGAGAGTTGGTAAACATTGATTATCCGAAAGAGGTATTTTCTATAACAGAAGAAACCTGGGACAACCTGTAGATACAGAAGGGAGCACAGAAGATGAAGATATGGGAAGAAAAAGCGGAGATTCAATTACCGGAAGGTTTTGAAGGGGCTACTGTAGGGGAAAAGAGAAAAACATATGGAATGGGAAATAAGCTGCCGGATAAGATGTACATAGTAAGAGACAAGCATGTTATCATCAGCACATTTTCACAGGAGTTAAAGGAGCAGAAAGAAAGCAATATAGAACTGGTAAAAGCTTTAAATTATCTCTATACCAGAACCGTTCCGGGATATAAGAATATAGGCACTTATAGAAAGAATATAGATGGACAGGAAATATATGTAATCCAGTATACATCTTATGCACAGGAAGATGACATTTATACGATTTTAGCAATTTGGAGAACAGAAGAGAAGATACATTTATTGAGTGGTGTTTGCAGATATGAAGAGATACCACAGTGGCATCCTGTTTTTAGAAGTGTAATAGAAGGCATAAAAGTTGGATAGAGAGGGGAAAGGAAGAGGCAAATGACAAAATCACAGTGTAGTAATGAGATTGTACGGAATCAGGCATTAATCGCACAATATGAGAGTGAGATACGTGGATATCAGGAACAAATAAGTGAATTACAGGAAACAAAAACAAAGCTGGGAGTGTTGCAGGCAAGGTTGTCTGACAGCAAGACAGCGAGCAATACAAAATTGGCGGAAACAGAGTCGCTGAACAAAATTAACAGTAAGATAGTATCCGGTTTTTATGCCGGAATGTCAGATGTGTTTACCGGGCAGCAATATCAGAATGTATATGGTGGTCTGGATAATGCGAAAGCACGGGTTGATGTGGAAATATCAAATATAGCAAATAAAATAGTGGAATGCCAGAATAAGATTGCAACTTGCAGTAATAACATTCAGGAGATGAACAATAATATTGCAAGACTGGATGTAGAAGAGGCAGCGAGGGCAGAAGCAGCAAGAGCTGCCAGCACAAACACAGCAAAAGGAACGACAACAAAGGGAACAACAACGAAAAAGTGATATAGAGGATACAGAGGAGAAGCAGAATGGCAGGAATAGAATTAAAAATTGATGATGATTATATAAATGGAATGGCAAGTCTTTTTGAAACCCGCAGTCAGGATTTACAGGAAGGCGTAGACAGCTATTTGACAATATTAGCAGGAATCAGAGAAGAGGCAATTCAGGAGGGTGATACAGCGGACGCATTAGATGCCTTTATAGAATATGCTTCCAGTTTAAAAGGGATTATAAGTGAACTTGGAAAAACGGCAAAAGATACCTGCAATAATTTTCTTGCAGAAATAGATGAGAAGGATCAGTATTTATTTTAAGGGGGGATTTATCATGGCAGCAACAGTAACAAATACAGAAGCTTTGGGAAATAAAATAAGTGAATTACAGACTTTGCATGATACATGGGCAGATAAGACCTATACGGCAGTGGATATTGGAGAGTGTGGAGGCAGTACGATTATACAGATAGAAGAAATGGGAAATATGTTTCAGCGGATGCAGGATGCATATGTGACATTACTGGCACAGACAATTTCTTATATGACGAATCGAAAAGAATCATTAGATACCAAAGAAAGCAATGCAACAGCAACAGTAAGTGAATAAGCGTGCATGGGGGAAAAGAAGAAATGTTAAGAGATTTTTCAGATGAAGCGAAGCAGAAGCTATTACAATATGTAAAAGATGTAACATCAACAACGACCTGGGATACGATAACCGATTTTTTTGGAGATATTGGATTAACGGTACAGGGATGGTTTGGAAAACTTGACATTCAAAATTATGTGAATGATGTAGATGCATATCATAAGAAAATATTAGATAAAAATGATACGACAACACAGCAGATAGAGACTATTTTCACGGATGTACAGGCAGTTGATACAAAATATATCAGTGTAGTAAGTCAGCAGATTTCCTGTGGCAACAATATCATAAAATTGATAAATGATCTTGCGGATACGATAAATCCGAATGGCGGAAATATGGATATGAGCAGGATGAAAGGCGTCTTAGAGGCAGACGTAGAGGATATTCGAAATTCCAAAGCAACGGTAGAGAAGACCATAGAGGAAAAGATGCTTGGAACGGATGCAGAAGGCTGTATGAACAGCGAAGATCCGGTTAATTTAAGCACAGGAAATTTCATTTATGAACATGAAGATTTAAAGATAGGCGGAGAGATACCGCTTTCTTTTCATCGCTATTATAATTCAAAAGACAGCCGGAGGGGAGTTCTGGGAAATTGCTTTTTACATAATTACCAGATTTCATTGGAAAAAGAAAAAAACGGAACCGTCGGAGTGCGTCTTGCGGATGGACAGATAAATTATTATGATAAAAATGAGCAGGGAGAGTATGTTGGAAGAAATACTGCATTGGAATTCCTGAAAGAAACAGAAGAGGGATATATCCTTATACATCCGGGGCAGGAGAGAATATCTTTTGACCGGGAAGGAAAGATGCTTCGAAAAGAAAATATGAACGGAAGGGGCATTTCTTTTTCCTATCTTGAGGATGGAAAACTGGAAAAAGCAGCAGCAGACAATGGCAGCAGTCTGACATATAATTATAATAAAGAGGAACAGCTTGAAAAAGTAACTGACCACACCGGAAGAACTGTTTTGCTGCAATATCAGGGAAAAGAATTGAAAAAAGTGATAACGGCATCAGGGGCAGAGTATGCATATCACTATGGAGAGAACGGAAGAATTACTGAGGTGGAAAATGCCCGTCAGGTTACATCTGTTAAGAATCTCTATGACAGAAGATTCCGAATCATTCATCAGGAATTCCCGGATGGTGGAACAATGACTTTTGCCTATGATGATAAAAATCGTCGTGTGACATTGACAGAACGAAATGGAAGCAAAATTATCCATGTGCATGATGATCGTTACCGGAACATAGAGACAATTTATGAAGATGGTACAAAAGAGAAATATCTTTATAATGATAAAAATCAGTGTATCAGTAAAACTGACCGGTTAGGAAGAACCACCAGGATGGCATATGATAACCGTGGCAATCTTACCCAGACAGTAGATGCCATGAAGCGCAGAGTGAATTATACTTATGATGCAGACTGTCATTTGCTTAGTGTAAGTATCAATGGAAAAGAACGTCTGAAAAATCATTATGATGCAAAAGGAAATCTGACAGGGACGGAAAACCTGTATGGAAACAGAGTTGCAGTCAAAAATGATGAAGCAGGAAGACCACAGGCAGTTACTTATGCGGATGGCAGCTTCTTAGAAATTAGTTACGATGAAAGAGGAAACATTGTAAAGTTAAAGGATGTCAGCGGAAGTGTAACGACTTATGGCTATGATGCATTAAACCGGGTGACAGAAACAGTAGATGCCAACAGCAACGTGACACGTTATGCTTATGATGCGGCAAATCGTATCACAGCAGTAACAGATGCTCTGGGAAATCAGAGGGCATATACCTATAATCCGGGTGGAAAGATTATGGCAATCCGGGATTTTGATGGAAATGAAGCAGGATTTACTTATAATCCACTTGGAAAAGTAGAGACATATACAGACAAAGAAGGACAGACAGTACATTTTACCTATGATAAGATGTGGAATATCAGTAGTGTTACAGCTCCGGATCAGGGCAGACAGGAATATATCTATGACAGCAATAACCGGCTTGTAAAACAGACACTTCCGATGGGCGGAGTGGTGACGTATGCCTATGATGCAGCAGGAAACCGGACAGAAATGACAGATCCTGCGGAAAATACAACCCGTTATTGTTATGATGCCGTAAACCGCCTGACAGAGGTTTTAGAGGCGGATGGCGCAAAGACTGCATATGAATATGACAGAGAGGGAAATCTTATCAAAGAAACCAATGCAGCCGGTCAGGTAACAAGCTACACTTATGACGATTTGGGAAGGCGAACCAGCGTCACTAATCCAGCCGGGGCAACTACAAGTGTGTTCTATAACGAACTTGGAAAAGCAGAACGCATCTGTTATCCAAATGGAAGCAGTACTGTTTATGAATATGAAAAGGGTGGCAGATTAAAAAGTGTACGTTACCCGGATGGTGCCGGAGAGCATTATGGCTATGATGCAAAGGGAAATCTTACAGAGCGTACTACTACGGCAGGAGAAAGTTATCGTTATAACTATGACAGCCTTGATCGTATGATATCTGTTCAAAATCCGGCAGGAGGTATATCCCATTTTACATATGATGCATTGGGACGAGTAATAAAGGCAGAAAATGAAAATGGAAATCAGACCTGCTATGAATACACTCCAAACGGTAATCTTGCAAAAGTTACGGATGCAATGGGAAATGAGACTTTCTACCAGTATGATGCAATGGGACATCTGACACAGAGCAGTTGCACCGGAGCAGAGGGGGAAGAACCACAGAACACGGTATATACCTGGGATAAGGAAGGACATGTCACAGCAGTGACAGACCCGCTGGGAGATGTGGAGTGCTATACCTATGATCCGGCTGGAAGAATGAAAGCAAAGATAGATAAAGATGGTTATGAGACATCCTTCCACTACGGAAAAGATGGACAGGTAGAGGAAATCTGTTATGCAGATGGACGAACAGTATCTTTGACTTATAATGCAATCCGCCAGTTAGAAGAAGTAAGAGATTGGCTTGGCACAACTAAGATTGCCATGGATGAGGCAGGACACATTGCTTCTGTTACAGACCCATATGGAAAAACCGTAGGTTATGAATGGGGCAGTATGGGTGAGAGAACGGCAATTTGTTATCCGGATGGAAGAAGGGCAGCATACGAATATAACGAAGCCATGCAGTTGTCGGCTTTAAAACTCCTTTCAGATGATGCACAGGAGAAAACAATTCTTTATAGCTACGATGAAGCTGGAAGACTGACTGGAAAGCAATTCCCGGGAGGAAATCGTACAGACTATAGCTACAATGGGGCAGGAAAAATCAAAGAGATTTTACATACCGGAGCAGACTTTACAGAACGTTATCACTATGATTATGATGTTATGGGAAATAAGGTCTTGGCTGAAAAAGAGAGACCGGGACTGCCGGAAGACAGTGGAAACTTTTCCTATGATTATGATGCATTGAATCGACTGACCAGCGTAGCATGTAACGGAAAGACCCTTCGTACCTATGGATATGATGCCTTTGGAAACAGAAATACCAGGACGGAGTACCAGACAGCAGGGGAACTTGTAACAACCTATCATTACAATACAAAGAATCAGTTGACGCAGGAAACAAATGCAAGCGGAACCAGGAATTATAATTATGACCACAGAGGAAACCTGTTATCCGTAACAAGCGGAGAAGAGGTTTTAAAAGCATACGGATTTGATGCGGCGAACCGGATGAGCAGTTCTGTTGACCGGACAGCCGGAGAAATCACGAAGGCATACTATCAGTACAATGGTCTGGGGCATCGTGTGGGTCAAACTATTGCATCAGGAAATGCAGATGTAACTCAGACCATCCGCTATACACTCGATCTTACCCGTCAGTATCATAACCTCTTACAGAAAACCGGAAATGGATTAGATCAGACTTATTTCTGGGATGGTAATGTCGCAGGAATGGAAGAGAATGGAAGAGACCATTTCTATTTCCAGGATGATTTGGGAAGTCCGATGCGTCTTGCAGATGAAGGGGGAAGAAGTGAGGAAGTCTATGGATTTGACGAATTTGGTAATGATATTCGGACTGCAAAAGATATCTTTAAAGATTCTTTACAAAGCTTCGGATTTACCGGTTATCAGATGGACAGCGTTGGTGCACTATACTTTGCACAGGCAAGACGATATGATGCCGGAGTTGGCAGATTTATCAGCGAAGACTTTATAAAGGGGCATATTGCTGCACCATATACAATGAACCATTATAGCTATTGCTGGAACAGACCGTTGGATTTGGTTGATTTGAATGGTATGGACCCGAATGCAGGTGTGATAAAGGCATTGATGGATATGTTAAAATGTGATGAGACGGTATCGTACATTTTTTATACAACTGGAGAGAATTCTGATTTTACAGATCAGGCAAATTGGAAAAAAGAGCAGTTAGAGAGTGAAGGCAAAAATGTCGTAATGATACCAATTGCAAATGCAAATGATTTCGTAGATGGTTGGAATCATATGGGAATGACACCAGATGGAATTGCAAATATTGAGGATGTAGAAATATATACTCATTCAAATGAAACAACATTTATTTTTATAGATAATACAGAGACAGAAGCTTTAAGTATTTCGGGAAAAAATAAATCAGGTAAAGCTATTAAAGGAATATCAGATTTATCATATAAAGAGATAGAAACCTTGAATATATATGGTTGCAATTCAGGAAATTTGAGTACATACTTTATAGCAGGTTCTAATATTGCTTCAGGATTATCTAAGATAGTGAGTGGTGATGTTTATGCATATGACGGAAATGTGGCATTTGGTCCAACATGGACGAGACCATTTAGTAAATATGGTGAATATGAAGATCGATTATCCAATATACAGAAAAGTTATATAAAAATATCGGTAGAAAATAGATGGTTTTTTGAACCGATGGGAAAGCTTAGATATAAGGAGGGTAAATTAGATGGAAAATGTGATGAATAGAAGAAAGGGGAAAAGGAAGATGGTAGTTATAGGTATTATTGTTCTTATTTTTATAGTATTAGTTATATTTCTTAAAATGAAATACGGTACATATGGATTACACGATTTTAATTATTTTTTCCGTCAAAGCAAACAGGAAATTTTAGAAAAAGATGGGGAGCCTGTTAACAGGGAAAAACTATATGGAAATTGCGAGGATATTAAATTTGAAGATATAGAATATACCTTTATTGGAAATTATATGGAAAGTGTTAGAATTACGGATCCTGGTATTCGATTTGGAATACTGCAAATTGGGGTAGGCTCATCAAAAAAAGAAGTTATGCTGGCATATGGATTAAAGGAAACTTTAAGTAATGAGGAAGAAAATGAATATGCAGTTCAAAATGGTATTTATTCAACATCATTCTATTTTGATGAAAATGACAGAGTATATAAAATTGCATGTGGAAGAGGGGTATAGTGCAGAATGAAGTCAAAGGAGAAGAACAAGGATGTTTAGAGTGAAATATAAGAAAGAACAAATCTTGAAGGGACTTCGTTGCTTTTCAATAGAAATAGCAATTATTTGGACAATTGTTTTAATATATACTTTAATAAGTAAACATTATGTGCAGTATTATCAGATACAATTGTCGCAGATTGCTGCAAGTATACCGAAGGAATATATGAATAGTGAGGAGTCTGAACGTTACAAAACGGATAATGAATTTCTGATAAAATCAAAGGAAAACACCTATATGATTTATGGAATTGAATTGTCCAATGCCGATGAAAGCAGTCTGCTAGATGAAGAGACTTTAAAAAAGTTAAAGTTAGCAAACTCATTCAATCAGATATTAGAAGGAATCCAGTATGGAATAGGGTTTCTGTGGGGAGATGTAGAAACAGGAAGTATACAGAATCCATCTGATACAACATATTATTTTTCTTCAATAGAAGAAAGTCATGATGAAGATTATCAGGTATACATTATGTTTTATATAAAGGGAGACTTGAAATATATGGGGATATATGTAACGGATGAGGAACATAGTTTATCAGAAAAACAGAAGAGACATATAAGATTATATACTCGTTGATGTTAAAAGGTGATGTGGTCAGTTGCAGACTTCAATATGGAGATGAGGCTATGGTGAAAAAGGGTAAAGCAATTTTAAAACAAACAGGAGCAGGAATTTTTGTATATAGTGTGTTGGGGTTACTGGGAGCATTTGATAGCTATTATCGTGGAGCCGATATGGGTTTTACAGCATGTATAGCAGTGTGTGTAATAACTTTTATTATTTTGGGGGCAATAGTTTCATTTATAAGAAAGGAATACGATTATAGAAAATATAATGCACATATATGCTTATTTGTTTCACTGGGACTTACGATACAAATAATGGTGCAGGGAAACTTGCCGCCTGAAAAAAGCGCAGCAATTTGTATTATAAGTTATGTGATTTCTATAATATTAGGAATTTTGGGGGCATTATTAACAACTGGAAAAATAGTAATAAAAAATAAAAATGTAAGAAGTACGTTAAAAATTATAGAAACAATGAGTTTATTTTTATTAACGTGTTTGTGTGTGGTAGGAAGACGATTTTTTGGACGCAGAGGAGCAGTATTATTTAATGCATTAGGAAAACAAAAAAGTTCAGTATTTTTTTTGTGTTGTATTATGGTTGCAACGATGCTTTTTGCATTTATGAGTGCATTTGTAAGAGTAGATATAATTGTAAGACCAGACTTTTATAAATCCAGAAATGAAAATAGTAATTAAAACATTACTTTTATAGAATGAGGGAAAAAGATGGTAAAGAGTAAAAGAAGAGCAAAGGTAGTTATAGGTATTATTATTCTTATTTTTATAGTATTAGTTATATTTCTTAAAATGAAATACGGTACATATGGATTACACGATTTTAATTATTTTTTCCGTCAAAGCAAACAGGAAATTTTAGAAAAAGATGGGGAGCCTGTTAACAGGGAAAAACTATATGGAAATTGCGAGGATATTAAATTTGAAGATATAGAATATACCTTTATTGGAAATTATATGGAAAGTGTTAGAATTACGGATCCTGGTATTCGATTTGGAATACTGCAAATTGGGGTAGGCTCATCAAAAAAAGAAGTTATGCTGGCATATGGATTAAAGGAAACTTTAAGTAATGAGGAAGAAAATGAATATGCAGTTCAAAATGGTATTTATTCAACATCATTCTATTTTGATGAAAATGACAGAGTATATAAAATTGCATGCGGAACAGGAGTATAGCGCGGAATGAATTCAAGGGAGAAGAACAAGGATGTTTAGAGTGAAATATATGGAGATATGTATAATGGATGAAGAGCATGCTTTATCAGAAAAACAGAAAGAACATATGGAATTGTTTACCAGATGATAAGGAGCAAATATATTAGGACAAGATTGAACAAGGGGTAAGGGGATGAATGGAGATGGCAACACATTATGCTTTTGTTATTTATTGTATGGAAGTGATTGCTCTTTTAGGATGGATAATAATTTTATGTAAAGCCAATGGCGGAATTATATTTGAAGTGCAAACTTTTCGAAATAGTCAAAAAGAGATAGAGGTATCACCAAGAGGAGTCAGAATCTTTTCTAAGTGGGTTGGAGGAATATCCGGGATAATTATGATTGCCATTTTGGGAAAGGTGATTATGCCGGACATTCTATGGATACCGAATATATTGAAAGAAAAGTCTGCTGCAATGCCAAAAGAATCTGCTATGCTTACGGGAGTGATATTTTCGAATTATAAAGGGAAAATAGCATTTATTTGGATAGTAATTATTAGTATGTTATTTGTTATGATAGAAAAAAGGGTGTTACGAACATTAACAAAAAGAGTGAAGGAAAAGAAAGAGTATACCGAAATCTATTTATGGGGAAGGGAATACTCAATTTTGCTTTTGCTGCAGGCATTTGTAACATCTGTATGTTTGATTATATTGGTAGGCTGCCTTGCAGGGGGCTATACAAGATCTGTTGAGAAAATATGGAAAGTTTCTGTATGGGTTGAGTATGTTCTGGTATTCATTAACGGAATGTATGCACACCAGAAATTATTCATTTTTAAGAATGGAATTGTTACATATCATAAGTATCGAAAAGAAAATTTTGGTATAAAAGAAGATTTGGAAATTGTTATAGAAAAAAGTAATAGAGTACAAGTCAAATTTAAGGGGAAAGAAATATCGATATTAGAATGTACAGCAAATTCAAAAAGCGAATTAATAAATGTGCAGGAAATGCTGGTGGCAAGCAGAAAAGAGCGTATAGAAGAAATTGGAACAGATGTGAAAGTGGCTGCGGAAAAGGAGAATGATACAGTTGATGAAACGAAAAAGCCAGAGCGAAAAATAGATTTTAGTAGGCTCCCAAATAACGGCAAAGTGCAAGTAGCAAAAGAGCGATTTATGATATACGAAGAAAAAAACAATAAGAAGATACTTTATTTATGTAAGGGAACTGAAAATTGGTATATAAAGAGTGCAAAATGGAGTATAGAGAGTAATGGTAATACTTTAAATATTAAGAAAAAAATTACATTTGCTCAAGCATTCTATATCTCCTTTATGACAGGTTATATTATAATTGCGGTATTGGCAATGATGTTGGGGATAGTTGCACTTTTTAGTCAGGATATGGTTTTTACGGAGAAAGCATTATTTGTTTGTATGGCTTTAGTAATGGATTCTTTGTGTATTTTTTTATGCTATATAGTGAATAAGACTTTTAATATAGAGCCTGTTAAGTATCTATATAAATATTTGGACGATATTCAAAGGGAGTATAAAGGTGTATAAATTCAAGGGAGAAAAATTAAGCTATGCCAAACAGATATATTATTATGTTAATAATTACAACAATTGTAATGATTTTAGCATGTAGAGTGAGAAACTGTGATGAGAGATTTAGGAGAATAGTGATTAATGGGAAAATAAGGAATTTGTTTTTATTTCCAGTAGCAGTTTACAATCAAACGACAATTTTTTCCATGGTTGTTTGTGTGAGTTATGAAATGCTAATTGGTGTGGCATTATTTTCTATCTATTTGCTTAATGCAAAAGCATCAACGGTATGCTTTTTTTGGGGAGCTTTTCAAATATTTTTTGCATGTGTGGCTGCGACAGTGGAATGCTTTGCAGAGTGGAAAAAACAAGAAGAAATGAAAGAAAAAATCAAATACTTTATATTATCCATTTGTTTTATGATTGCATCCATTGCTTATTTGATAATGGAAATTTGTGAATATTTAGAGCCAGTAAACTGAAAAATTGCATGCAGAGAGGTTAGGAGAACAAATGCAAAAGAGCAACTAACATTGTTATTTGTGGATTTGCTTTTAATAGAAGCGTTTTTGGCAGTGACATTTTCTGTTCAGTTTTTTCAAGATGGATATATTATTCGACATGATGAAATAGTATTTTTTCATAAATTCAAAAAGAACAGAAAAAAATTGAAGGAAATAGAAGCTGTTGTGATATCGAATGCATACATATATTTTCATGGAACAAATCCAATTAATATGTGGAAAAATGGAAAAATAATTCCTTGTCCATGGTTTACTTTATTTTTTGAAAAAATAGATCCAATGGAGGTGGGGTTATATCCAGATAAAGTGACTTCCATTGAAATAGAGAATAAAATATTTAAATCTAAGCAAAAAGTGGGCTTTATCTACCAGAAAGATGTAATTGCTGAAATAATGGAAAAATGCACAGGAAATATATATATTACAAAGTCGCTATATCTAAATTTTAAAAATGAAATAGATGAAAGAGCAGCAACAAAGTCAATACATATTATTTGAATTATGATAAATGGAGATGTGCAAGGCAGATGCGAGGAATGTTCAATCAGAGAAAATGTTTTAGAGGCTTCAGTTCGAAAAGTTTGGAGTGAATCCAGAAAATATTACTCTGATTCCATTACAAAAGCTATGGTTAAAGGTTTTTGTTCGGGCTCGGTACCATCATTAGGATCAACTATATGGCAAATAGTAACAGATAAAAGGGAGAAAAATGAATGCGTTTATTCATAAAATGTATTATGTTTTCTGTCTGGATGTGGTTTATAGTTAGGTTTTCAGAAAAACCATCAGGCAGAAGAAAAATTTGGATAGATAATTGATTCTTATATGTATTTATTGGTTAAAGTTTCTTTTGGGAGTTCTGTTTTGGGCTGCTGGAATTGGAATATGGTATGCATTATATTTAATACTGGCGGATTTTATAGAATTATTTTAGACGAGGTGATAGCATGAAATATTTTTTAATTATATTAATAATTTTAGCATTTGTAATAGGAATTTTTGATTTAAAGTTTATGCTTGAATGTAAGAAAGAGCAGAAAAATAATAAAGCAGAAGCATTTATCTATGTAGGGGATAAAAAAATAATATGGATATTTGGAATTCTGTTTTATATAATTAGCGTTTTGGAATGGGTGATTCTGTTATTTTCATTAGAAATAGCGTCACTATTTCTATTTCTTTTTTGCTGCTGTATGGTTCAACTTGGTTTTGCAACATTTTTGTGTCAGCATTTTACATATTCGGCAGTATTTATAAAGAAAAATGAAGTATTTTACTATGCAGAAAGAAAACTAAAAAATATCCCAATCGGGCAAATCACCGGGGTTAGTGCAATGCCGGGAAATGTGGCATATCTGTTTTTTAACGAAAAAAAGGAAAGACTGTTTGAACTTCAAATGAAAAAAGCTAATGCGAGAAAAATGCTGGAATATATCATAGATAGACAGCAGAACAATTAGAAGAACGAAAAGGAGCAGGTCGCAATGGGAATCAGGGAAAAGTTGCATCTTTTTAAGAATAAAGATAATGCGGAGGAAAATAGTTCCAAAGAGGTAGCAAGAAAGTGTGTATTAAAAGTACAGGATAAGTTCCGCCTTAGAAATACAGATGATATCGTGGTTGTAGGTGAACTGAAGGGAAAAATACAGGTAGGTGATGCTGTCTACATGAGTAATTTTTCGGATGATGATGGAGAAATACTGGTGACAGTAGTGCTCGGAATAGAAGTTGGTCAGGGAAAAGCTGTGCGTGAAGCAGAAAACTGCCGGGTAGGATTGAAACTGGAGCAGGCAGGAACGTATCCGATAAAATGCGGAACAATGGTATATTCAAGAACCACAACAGTTGCAGAAGTACATGATGCCTACATTTCCGGTTTAGGAGATACTTATGTATCGTCAAAACAACTGGTACTTTCACAGAAAGAACTTGATGAATTAAGCATTACAGATTGCTCAGAAATCTGGCGTTTGTATGCGTGGTATAAAACGAAAGTAATTCCGGCAAAGGATGATGCTGAAAAAGAAGAAGTCCGAAAGCGGATTGGTGTAATTGCAAAATCCCTTGTTCAAAAGGTATTGGAAGCACCTGCTATTTATTGCGTATACAGTAAAATCACAGGAGAGCCGGCACTTTTTTCCCAGACAGTAGACCGACAGGATGGCACATATATGTGTACACCACCTGACATCTGGATTCTGACTAAGGCATATAAGGATATATTTAAAGTCAGATTTCCGGAAGAACGGTATGAAATCAGAGAGATTAAAAACGATGATTCCCATAAGGCAATTTACAATTTCCTGGGATACTGTTTTTATATGAATGGTGCCTGTGGAGTCAAAGTGGTAAATGAAAATACGGCAATAGCAGCACCGGAATTTGTTCCGGAGCCGGACTACAGCAACATACCGGAAATTAGCGTTCCGGTTACCAACCCTGACCTGGTAAGATGGATGCTTCTGATTGCTCAGCTTGGGCAGCCGGCAACAGACGAGCAGAAACTTATTTACAAATTATATTTTAGATTTCTGTCCATAGAAATGACAAAAGCCCGATTTATTATTCCAACTAAAACGTCAGAAGATTTTCCGGAGCCGGATGAAAATGGCAAGACAGTACTGAAAAAGGATATGCAGATTTCACTTCCGACCATAGAAGGAAAGCACAATAATGCAGCGGTCAGAATGTATACGGACTGGAAGCGGCTGCAGGATGCTATGGGGGATGGCTGGAAAGGAATGATACAGCCGATAGATGGAATCATCGACCAGTTTGACTGTGCCATTAATCTGACTGAGCATGAGAAAGCCGGCTGCTATGTCGATAAGGAAATGTTCCGGGAAATGCAGTCCTTTGAGAAAGATTTCCAACAAAATAATTGACAAGAAATGACAAAGAGAGTAATCTATTAACAGAAAAAGTAATTTGATGAATGGGAGTATGAGTTATAAGCGATAGCTAGTACAAATATCACATAATTCAGATATGTTGGAATTCTCCAACAGTAATCCCTATTTGAGACTAAACTAAAATACATAGGTAGTGTAACTGATGCTGTGAAATATAGTTCAGTGTTTATTTGTGTATTTGGAAAATTTGTATTAAACAATAGCCAGATGAGTGGAGAGAAATCTTTGAGGAGTCTGGTTGATATGAAAATGATGGATAATTCGGTATTATCCAGCAAAATGTTGGCAAATTAAGGGGATTATGAAGGAGGTACATAAGTATGAAAATTCTGTTCATATCAAACAATTTGGTTGGTGGCGGAGCTGAAAAAGTATTGCTAAATCTGTTAGAAGAGCTTAACGATCCAATATATGAAATTACGCTCTTACTAATTAAGAATAAGGGTGTCTATATAAATGATATCCCCAAACATGTAAAGGTTAAGTATATGTTTGATGTATCAACGGGCGAGGCTGTTTTCCCTATGGAAAAAGATAAGCTTATAGAGTACTACAATTCCAATATCGGTAATGAATTTGATGTGGAGATAGCATTTTTAGAAGGACCTCCCACCAAACTATTGGCATATAGCACAAATAAAAAGTCCATGAAAATAGCCTGGGTTCACATTGATATGAACAATGCACATTGGACATATAAATATTATGAAAGTTTAGCAGAAGAAAAAAATTGTTATGCCTCAATGGATAAGGTAGTTTTTGTATCGGAAAATGCCAAAAACGGGTTTCAAAAACTATTCGGCTTTACTCCCAGACAAAGCATTGTCATTAAAAATCCAATTCCCGTAAAAAAAATCCAGAGATTAGCTGCCGAATATCAGGTTTCAAATACTGACTTTACCTTTGTTGTTGTTGGTAGTCTTGCAAATCGTAAAGGTCAAAGCAGATTGTTATATGCAGCTGGACGGTTAATAGAAGAAGGATATCATTTTCAACTGCAGTTTGTTGGTGAAGGAGAACAACTATTTTCCTATACAGAGCTGGCTCATTTGTTGAATATTCACCAATATGTATCCTTTGTAGGATTTGTTAAAAATCCATATCCATACATTTCCAATGCCAATGTTTTGATTTCATCTTCCATTACAGAAGGATATCCGCTTGTTGTTTGTGAAGCTATAGCACTTTCAGTTCCGGTAATTGCAACAAGATGCACTGGCAATTTGGATGTACTCCAAAACGGAAAATACGGTATGATCGTGGATAATTCCGAGGAGGGAATTTATCACGGAATGAAACAGGTTCTTGATTCACATGATGCATATGCCGATTTAAAAGTCCGTTCAGAAAATGGTTCTGTAGAGTTACTGTTTGAAGAAAGAATACAGCAAATCAAAAAAATAATTAGTGAGGTTTAATTTATGTATAAGTTTAGTTTTATTGTTATAATGAAAGATACTCGTGAATATCTGGAAAGATGTTTAGATTCCATTTCAAATCAGTCTTATAAAAATTTTGAAACAATTGTTATAGATGACCACTCTATAACAAGAAGTGATGATATAATAAATCGTTACCGCTCTAAAATACCTAATATTACGTATCACTATCTTGATTCCAGTATTGGTCCGGGTGGTACGAGAAATTATGGTATTAAACTTTCAGATGGTGAATATTTAATGTTTTTTGACAGTGACGACTGGGTAGATATTGATATTTTAGAGAAAGCATTTCAAATTATTGATCAATATAACCCGGACATTGCTATGTGTAATTTGATGCGGGATTATGACATTCCAACAGAGAAACCATATTATAAATGTAAATACGAAACCGTTCAGCAAATTGATGGGATAACCGCATTTCGTATGATGTCCGGACAGTATAATTTGGGTTGTGTTATTAGTCCTTCTGCTTTAAATAAATTTTTTCGAAAAGATTATTTGAAAAAAAATAATATTTGGTTTGTAGAAAATGTATATTATGAAGATGTTCCGTTTGCATTTCAAACATTACTTGCAGACGGAAAAATTGTAACAATTCCAAATGCTAATTATCATAACTATAAGCGCTCTGGCTCAATCATTCAGTCTTTAACGCAAAGGCATCTGGATGATCTGAAAACAGTATTTAAGGAGATCAGAAAATATTTAAAAGAAGAAGAGATATATGATAGATATGTATTCAATTACTATAAGGTTTTTGAAAGGTTTTATAATTTACTGCTCAGACAAATATTTAACTATGCCAAAACTGAAGATGAGAAAAAGGAATGGACATTAAAGTCAATTGATATTCTGAAAGAAATTATAGACCTGGACGAATTTGCCAGATATTACACAGCTGAAGAGATCCGAAGACACCTTCAGCCATATGTAACAGATCTAACATTATATTAATATACCCTTGGATCAAGATAAATGGTATCAGGGTCAAGGCAAGGGCTGGTACAAACTTCATAACGCATATTATTTAAGTCAATATTTTTAAGCACTTCTAAATTGTGTTGCGATATTCGCCGGTAAGAGGAATTAAAGGAGAACAGCGAGACAGACTGGCGCAAAGCTTCCTGAGCATTGTCAATGTCATTATGCCTTAAATAATAAATTGCTAATATTTGTTTGTATGCGGCATCCATTTTTGTGCGGATTTTCCTTGCTTCTGCAATATCTTTTAAAAGCAAGGTATCCGCCTGACTTGTATACCCTTTTACATAGAGCAGTCCGCAATAAAGAAGATTCAAATGTCTGGAAGAACTGTAAAATGATTTGCTGCATTCTCTTATGACCTGCTCCATTGATCCAATATAGGCCCCATCCTTTTGGTTAATATAATCAATAAATTTAGCGTAAAAAGTTACCAGTAATCCCTGTTTATTTGAAAAATTTTGTACTTCTTTCATTGCATCTTCAATCCAGATACATGCGGTATTCCAATCACGGACAAATAGTGTCCGTCCATATCTGAACAGAAAATCCACATAATGGTATGGATATTTTTCCTTTAAAAGATTCTTTTGAGCGTCTGCAGCCGTATAGGATTCAGATATATTTTTTTCGGAAGCAATATATAACATATAATTGTTGCTTAACACGTAAAATAAACAACTGTTTTTATCCGGATTTATTCCATAGATATTTACCAGCCTGTCATATGTCTCATTAAATTGTTTAAACAATATTTCACATTCAGAGTATTCTCCCACATTAAAATGGCTGTTAATTAATTCGAAGATCACTTCAAGTTGTAATATATTTAAACGTTTTGATGATGTTCCATTTATTCCTTTAAGGATTATCTCAAACCCATCATAACCAATAGTAGTACGGCTGTTTTGCACTGCCGCATAAGAATATTCAAAATACAGAAGATAAAACATTTCATCGCCCCAGAGTTTACGGTATTTTTCCTGTTGATCAGTCGAATATATTGGATTCAGAATATATTCGACCGAATAAAACTGTTCTGTCTGGCGAAGATGGAAAATCTTTTCATAAGTTTCTTCGGCTATTCCTGTTACCTGATAGCTGTTAATTTGCCGATCTAAGGCATCTAATTCATTATCACTATTTCCTGATACATGAAAGTGGTTTTGAAAGCACTGAGTGTATATATCATGAATAGGCACCAGATTTCCGTAATCATTCTGCTTTATTAAGCGTTTCGCAATAAGTAATTCTGTATTTGGATTCAACTCGCAGGAAATACCCAATGGCTTCTTATAAATCTGGGCGCAGACATTCCATGCATCTGGATGATTTATCCGAATATTCTCAAACTGCTCCAAAATATATGAGTTCTCCGAAACATTTTTTCTGAAGGATATGTATATATACACCAGATCAGGAAGCGTGCAAATTTTCTCGTCTAAACTTTTGGTATACTGTACAAATAAATTAAACACAATAAGATTAGGAAAAAAGGCATCCAATAGTTCCGTATTTATCGGCTCAGAAAGTCCAAATATGTTTTTTAAATTATTTTCAACATCTGCCCGAATTAATTGGAAAGAAAATTTTTGAAGCGTTATACAATTAAAATATTCCTCAAACAATTTCCCTTGAGTGAATGATGGCTGTGTAGCAAGTATAATATGTAACTTAAATTTTTTAAACAGATTTAAAATACATGAAAGGAATTGAGCTCCTATAGGATCTAATTTATGTACATTATCCACAAAAAGTGCACAGCCATTATTATACTCATCACAGTCGTTAATTACATACTTTTTTTCTGCAAATTCCATAACAGCCTTTTCGGAATCGGCATAATTTCGAGATTGAAGTAATCTTAACAATGATTTTGTTAAACCAGAATCTAATTTTCGACTCTTTATGGTGTCTTGTGTAAGGTCATCTATATAAATAAATGGAAACAATACGAAAAATAAAGCTTCCATCAGCCGGGATAAATTTATAGACTTTTCATCCTGTAACTCCACATAATATGTGTTATAATTCTTACTTTTCTTTAATTCTATACACTCTTCAATTATAGTTGTCTTGCCGGTTCCCGACTCGCCTTCTATAAGTCCATAGAAATTTCTCGAAGGTAGTATCTTTTCATAATTATCTTTAAATATCTGCTGTGCCTGTATATTCAAATGTGTTTCCAAATTTTCAGTTATTGAAAATACTGTTTTGGACGTGAGATTGACAGTTCGATTCAGCTTAAATAAACAAAGGTTTCTATAACCGTCTCCATTCTCAATACTAACAGATTTTCCTTCAAAATATTTATCAGTCACCGTAAAGCCGATATGTAAGAGGTTTTCCCCAGTATGCAGCTGCTTGAGATTATAATTTTTAATATGAAATCCCTTTTGTGCCGAACGAATACTTACTTTTTGATTCTGTCCCGAAATTACTTTGCAATATGCATGATATATTCGATTAGTTGTCAAATTCTGTAGAGGTTGCGCTAGTTTCATGTTACTAACATTCCCATAGATTTCTATATCATCCGATACAAATATACTGTCCTTGCTCAGATTTGGTAATGGGATAGTTCCAAAATGTTTTCGATATATTTTTTCATGCGTACAGAGCCAGTATTCCAGTAAATGTTTTGTACAGAAAAACGTTTCTTTGCAATTAGTGGCAATGGCCAATGCTGTTCTGACATCAGATATAACCTTAGCTTTTACCTCAACATTAGTGACAAAAACGATGCGAGTCACTTTTTTATTAAAAATTGAACTGACAATCGTTGCATCAAGTTTAAATCTGTGAAGATATTTATTAGATTGATTTTTGGCGGTGTTATTTTCATTCTCATCTTTTTCTGTTTCGTTTATATATTTAGCTTCCATCCACCAGACTTTATCATCCATAATATTAGGAGAATGATACCCAACTATGATAAGATATCCATCTTTATTTCCGTCATGTGTTGCCGGAGTTTCATTCCATGAAGAATCAGGATATTTATAAATATCTCGCACATAATCTCTAGCCAATTCTTCAAAACCTCTTGGTCCATCTATAATATTATTCCATGGAATTACACTTATCATCTTATCTAATCTCCGCATGTTTAATTTTATTAGAACGATATAATAGCTGGATAATACCGAATTATCCATCATTTCAAGCCATAACAATCCATAATTAACAATTCCAAACAGCGCTCGTTTAAATTCTGCTATCCTCATCTGTCATTTCGTGTTACAATAATTTCGCACAGAAAAATCCACATGAGAGGATGTGAACATCATGTGTAATTTGAGTCAGGGAATAAAAGAAGATGGGATGGCAGAAATCTTTGCACGCATGAGCAGAAAAGGTTATTCACCAGAGCAGATTGCAGAGATGACAGATACAGACGTAAGAGAAGTAAAAGCACTCCTGCAAAGAATAAAATAAAAACATAATATAGAACAAATAAATATACCCCCCTAAAAGGACTGTTAGAAAGGCAAAAATGCTGTAAAAATGCTGCCAATTCTAACAGTCCTTTTCGATTTTTTACCCCACCCTGAAATCCTTCCTCGGATGCTTGTTCATCAGAATATCCCGCTGCTTTGCTGTGGAGACATGGGTGTAGATTTCCGTGATGTGGATGGAACTGTGACCAAGCATTTCCTGGATGTAGCGGATATCCACATCGGCTTCTAAGAGGCTGGTGGCGAAGGTGTGGCGGAACATATGCGGAGTGATGTGCATATCAATGGAAGCAAGGCTGCAGTATTTCCGGATGGTTCGGCGGACGTACTGGTCGGAGAGCGGGCGTCCTGCCTGGTTGACGAAGAAGCGGTTGGTACGCTTAATGTCAGGAAGGTAACATTTCCGGTATTCCAGCAGGGTGTGGACAACATCGTCATTGCCAATCTGGAGGAGCCGCTCTTTGGAACCTTTGCCGAAGATAAGCAGAGTCCGGTTGGAAAGGTTGATGTCATCCGGTGTGATGGAACACAGCTCAGAGATTCGGATGCCGGTGGCGAAGAGCAGCTCGATAACAGCAGCATCCCGGAGCGCATTTTTACGCTGGAAATCGGTAGCGGCGTAGGAGTATTGGTGATAGATAGAAGATAAAAGCAGTTCAATCGTAGGAAGCGGGATGGTTTTGGGCAGAATCACCGGTTCTCGGAATTTGATATGCAATTTGTTAAAAGGATTGGAGACAATGCGGTCGCGGTAGTCGAGGTAGTGGAAAAAGGCTTTGAGGGAGGCAAGCTTTCGTTTCACAGTTTTCGGTTTGAATTGTTCGTGAAGAGTTGCAATATAGGATTCTAATATGGCGGGAGAAAGTTCGGATATACTGGAGAGGGAAGGAAAGGCAGCCGCAAGGCTGGTACCAAACTGTGTAAGGTCGATGCGGTATGCTTTTAAGGTTTTGTCATCAAGGCGTTTCTGGGTGCGGCAGTAGGTTAAATACTGGTTCATTTCAAAGTTAAAATCATGCATAATAAATACTCCTTTGTATGTGGCAGGAGGCTGTCCTGCCTGAATATAGATATAAGAGTATATCATAGAAAAAATTTTTATAAAAATTTCCAACTTCATATTGACAATTTGATTTCCTAAGCGTATTATGAACATATGAACAAATGCTCATATGTTAAAACGACCTGGAGGTGAGAAGATGGCAATGAACGATGTAGAATGCTGCGAAGAAAACTGCATTCATGCAGAGCTTCTTAAGAAGGCACGGGAGAAGATGCCGGATGAAGATGAATTATATGATTTGGCAGAGCTTTTTAAAGTATTTGGTGATTCTACCAGAATCCGGATCCTGTTTGTATTATTTGGCTCGGAAGTATGTGTGTGTGATCTGGCAGAGACGTTGAACATGACGCAGTCAGCAGTATCCCATCAGCTTAAGATTTTAAAACAGGCGAAGCTGGTAAGCAGCAGGCGGGAAGGTAAATCCGTATTTTATTCACTGGCAGATGAACATGTAAGAACCATTATCGACCAGGGCAGAGAACATATTGAAGAATGAGGAGGATATTATAATGAAGAAAAAATTTAAATTGGAAGACTTAGACTGTGCAAACTGTGCAGCAAAAATGGAAGAAGCAATCAAGAAAATCCCGGGAGTCAATGATGCAGTAGTAAGCTTCATGACACAGAAAATGACCATCGATGCAGAAGATGAGCGTTTTGAAGAAATTATGGATGAAGTAGCCAAAGTATGTGCAAAGGTAGAACCGGACTGCCGGATTCTGCGATAGGAGATAGCTTATGACAAAGAATCAGAAAAAAATGCTGGAGCGTATTCTGGTTACTGCAGTGCTGTTTGTAGCACTTCTGGTATTGGAACACGTTGGTATCTTAGAACAGATTACACAGCCAGTCCTGATTTTTATTATTTATCTTGTGCCGTATCTTCTGATTGGCTATGATATTATATTTAAGGCATTTCGGAATATCAGTCATGGACAGGTATTTGATGAGAACTTTCTGATGATGATTGCAACGTTTGGAGCATTTGGAGTACGGGAGTATTCCGAGGGTGTTGCAGTTATGCTGTTCTATCAGATTGGAGAACTTTTCCAGGGCTATGCAGTTGGAAAATCCAGGCAGTCCATTGCAGATATGATGGACATTTGTCCGGAATATGCCAATGTGGAAGAGGATGGCAAATTAGTCCAGGTAGATCCGGATGATGTGGAAATAGGCACTGTCATAGTGGTAAAACCGGGCGAGCGTATTCCATTGGATGGAATTGTAGTAGAAGGTGAGTCCATGGTCGATACCGCGGCACTGACCGGAGAATCTGTTCCAAGAAGAGCAGCAGAAGGTGATGAAATCATCAGCGGCTGTGTCAATGGAAGCGGTACTTTAAAGGTAAAAGTAACAAAAGCATTCGAGGATTCCACAGTATCCAAGATTCTGGAACTGGTGGAGAATGCCAGCAGCAAGAAAGCAAGAGTGGAGAACTTTATCACCAGATTTGCAAAATATTACACTCCGGTTGTTACCATTGGAGCAGTAATTCTTGCAATCCTGCCACCGGTTATTTTAGGCGGCGGCTGGGCTGAGTGGATTCAGAGAGCCTGTATTTTCCTTGTTATTTCCTGCCCGTGTGCCCTTGTAATCTCAGTCCCATTGGGATTCTTCGGTGGTATCGGAGCATCTTCTAACTTAGGTGTTCTGGTAAAAGGAAGTAACTATTTAGAGGCAGTGGCTGAGATGACCACTATCGTATTTGATAAAACCGGTACACTGACCAAAGGCGAGTTCAAGGTATCTGAGGTACTTCCGGTAAATGGAAGCAAAGAGGAACTCTTAGAGCTTGCAGCCCATGTAGAAGGATATTCTAATCATCCGATTGCTAATTCCGTGCGTGAAGCCTATGGCAAAGAACTGGATATGAACCGGGTAAATGGAACGGAAGAAATTGCCGGACATGGAATTCATACATTTGTAGATGGAAAAGAAGTATGGCTTGGAAATGCCAAAATGATGGCAGCCCGGAATATTTCCTATACCGAAAACAGCAGTGCTGGAACCGTAATTTATGTTGCGGTAGATGGCGCATTTGCCGGAACCATTGTAATTTCCGATTCCATTAAGGAAGGCGTAAAAGAAGCTATCCATAGCATGAAGAAGGTAGGCGTGAAGAAATGCGTTATGCTGACCGGAGACCGTAAGGCAGCAGCACAGGCAGTAGCAGATGAACTGGGACTGGATGAAGTGCATGCAGAATTACTGCCGGGTGACAAAGTAAGTCAGGTTGAGGCACTTCTGAAAGAACAGCATGAGAAAGAAAAACTTGCATTTGTGGGTGATGGCATCAACGATGCACCAGTACTGACCAGAGCAGACATTGGAATTGCAATGGGAAGTATGGGTTCCGATGCAGCCATTGAAGCTGCAGATGTAGTTCTTATGGATGATGATGTGCGAAAGATTGCATCTCTTGTGAAGATTGCAAGAAAGACACTTTCCATCGTGCACCAGAATATCGTATTTGCACTTGGTGTAAAAGCAATTGTGCTGATACTCGGTGCATTTGGTATTGCCAATATGTGGGAAGCAGTATTTGCAGATGTAGGTGTATCTGTCATTGCAATTTTAAATTCCATGCGGACACTGCGCATTGCAAAGAAATAGTATAAAGGCGTTTATTGAGAAAAAGAATCAGTAAACGCCTTTCTTTTACCAAATGGATAGGCTATACTAACAAAAGTTACAAAAAGCTAACAGATAGCTGGAAATAGTATAACATTGGGAAAGAAGGAAGCAGGAGTAACAAAATATAAGAACTGAAAAAAGAGTCAGAAAAGAAAGAGGAGGATGAATATGTTTCTGGAGATTCAGGATTTGAAAAAAAGTTTTGGACAGGGAGAGGCAAAAACAGAAGTTTTGAAGGGAATTAATTTCTCTGTTGAAAAAGGTGAGATTTGTGTATTGTTAGGACCGTCTGGTTCCGGTAAATCAACACTTTTGAATATTATCGGAGGAATTGACAGCGCAGACAGCGGCTATATTTCCATCAATGGAGAGAAAACAGCAGATATGAACGAAAAGGCACTGACGAATTACCGCCGCCGCCATTTAGGATATGTATTTCAGATGTATAATCTGATCCCAAACCTCAATGTGAAGGAAAATATCGAGGTAGGAGCATATCTGAGTGATAAATCATTAGACATTGACGAATTGCTTAAGACACTGGGACTTTATGAGCATCGTCATAAGCTGCCAAACCAGTTATCTGGTGGACAGCAGCAGCGTACAGCCATTGGCCGTGCCATTGTAAAGAACCCGGATATTCTGCTCTGTGATGAGCCGACCGGAGCACTGGATTACAATACATCCAAAGAGATTTTGAAGCTGATTGAGGATGTAAATCAGAAATATGGAAATACCGTTATTATGGTTACCCATAATGATGCCATCAAAAATATGGCAGACCGTGTCATTAAGCTGCGTGATGGACAGATTCGAAAGGATTACACCAATGAAGTGAAGATTCCTGCACAGGAACTTGACTGGTAAAGGCGGTGATGAAAGTGAAGAGTCCATTAAGAAAACGAATTCCAAGAGAATTGAAAACAGATTTTGGAAAATATCTTGTGATTTTCCTGTTCCTGACAGCTACTATCGGATTTGTATCGGGATTTCTGGTGGCAGGAAGCAGTATGATAACCGCCTATAATGAAAGCTTTGAAAAGTACAATATTGAAGACGGTAATTTCGAATTGATGGAAGAAGCTGACGATACCCTGCTTACAGAACTGGAAAAAGAAGGCGTAACAATTTATGAGAATTACTATCTGGAAGAAGCGGTGGAAAATGGCAAGTCAGACAGTACCCTCCGTATTTTTAAACCGAGAAATGAAGTGGATAAAGTATGTCTGATGGATGGAGAAATGCCGCAGCAGGAAGATGAAATTGCAATTGACCGGATGTATGCGGACAATAATTCCTTAAAAGTAGGAGATACCATTAAAGTAGGTGGTGAGAAAAAGACCATCAGTGGTCTTGTGGCATTATCAGATTACAGTGCTCTGTTTTCCGATAGCAAGGATCTGATGTTTGATGCCATAAAATTTGGCGTTGCCATTGCCACAGAGGATGCCTTTGATGCTTATGGTACCGGAAATCTCCATTACAGCTATTCCTGGAAATATGAAAAAACTCCGGCTGATGATACGGAAGCAAAAGAGAAAGCAGAAGATTTTATGAAAGTGCTGGGCAGTAAGGCAGTAATAGCAGCATACATACCGGCATTTTCCAATCAGGCAATTCATTTTACGGGAGATGATATGGGTGGAGACAAAACAATGGTAATGACGTTGTTATATATCCTGATAGCGATTATGGCATTTGTCTTTGCAGTTACCACCAATAATACGATTACAAAAGAAGCAGCAGTCATCGGAACGCTGCGTGCATCCGGCTATACCAGAGGAGAACTGCTGCGGCATTATCTGCATCTTCCGGTACTGGTGACAATCGTAGCAGCAATTATTGGAAATATACTTGGCTATACCGTATTTAAAAATATGGTAGCAGATTTGTACTATGGAAGCTATAGTCTGCCGACCTACCATACCATCTGGAATGGGGATGCGTTTATCCTGACAACGGTGATTCCGGCAATCATAATGATTGTTATAAATCTGCTTTTGATTTCTTCCAAACTGCGTATTTCACCACTGAATTTTTTGCGCAGGGATTTGAGCAGAAGAAAGCGGAAAAAAGCAGTAAAACTGCCGCATTTCAAATTCTTTAACCGGTTCCGTATCCGTATTATTTTACAGAACCGTGCGGGCTACCTGACTTTATTTATCGGTATTGCTTTTGCAGAAATTCTGCTGGTTTTCGGCATGATGATGTCACCACTTTTAGAGCATTATCAGGATGAAGTGCTGTCCCACATGCTTGCAGATTATCAGTATGTATTAAAAGCACCGGTTCCAACGGAAACAGATGGTGCAGAGACTTATCTTGCCGGTAGTTTAAAGACAATGCCGACAGAATTCAGCAGCGAAGAGGTCAGCGTCTATGGCGTTGAAAAAGACAGTGCTTATGTTGATATTGATTTCCCAAAAGAAGGTGTCTACATTTCGGATAGTTATGCAGAAAAATACCGGCTTGCAGAAGGCGATACCATTGAGTTAAAGGAAACTTATGGAGATAAGAAATACAAGTTTAAGGTGGCTGGAATCTATGAGTATCCGGCAGCGGTGGCAATTTTTATGCCGGAAGAGGAATATCGGGATGTATTTGACAAAGAGGAGGATTATTTCAATGGATATTTCTCCGATAAGAAGATTACCGATATTGAGGATGCCTATATCATGACGACCATTACAGAAGATGACCTCACCAAGGTATCAAGACAGCTTGATGTATCTATGGGCGGCATGTTCTATCTGATGAATGTATTTTCTGTTGCGCTGGCAGCAATCCTTATTTACCTGATGACAAAGCTGATTATCGAGCGGAATGCTTCATCCATATCCATGGTTAAGATATTGGGTTACAACACCCGAGAAATCGGGAAATTGTATCTGACAGCCACCACCTGGATTGTGGTGATATCCGTTATCCTGGGTGAAGCAATTGCTACAGAAACCATTAATGTCATCTACCGGGCAATGATGAGTGATTACTCCGGCTGGCTGAGCATCTACTATGACCCGAACATCTACTGGAAAATACTGCTTATGGTACTGGCAGCATACTTCGTAGTGGCATTGTTCTGCCTTCGGAAGATTCGGAAGATACCGATGGACGAAGCTTTGAAGAATGTAGAGTAGAATCGGAAAAGTTTTTCATTACTCGCATAAAGCGAAACTTAAATATTGTAACAATAAGAAATTAGAGAATATTAAAAAAACCAGCAGTTTCACTGAAGAGAGGGCATCAACCATATCAATTAGAGCTGCTTAGAATTTCATCACAGACTGGCAACGCCGGTGCAGGGATGTACCGGCGAGGTGCAATGGAGCATGGATGCGACTTTGCACCGCTTGCCGGAAAGACCAATATATAAAATGGAAATTCTTAGCAGCTCTTATAGATATGGTGCCGCCCTTTTTCAGCGAAACTGCTGTTTTTTTTATATTATTGACATTATGAAAATATTGCTATCTTTATACAAGTATAATTTCTCCCCACCCAGCCAAACTAAAACCATATCAAACTAACTGAAATTCTTAATATGATAAAGAATTCTCACCACGCACATTTTGTGTTGACAACAGAAATATAATTAGTTATGATAAACACAAGTTAGAAATAACTAACTAGAACGAAAGGAAAAGAAGCTATGAGTACAGAGATTCTGGAAATTGTACAACAGATGGATTTACACAATGCAGAGACGCAGTTAGCGTTACAATGTGCCCCATTGATCGCAGGAGTAAAGATATCCAATCTCTTAGTCGTTTCAACAGGCATGGAGGATGCGGTAAAACAGTGCCTGAGAAAATCCGGAATTTCATTCCTGCTACTGCTCAGGACCAGGGAAAAAGCTCGTTACCTTCTTTTTCGGAAGAAACCGTTGGAGGCGTATCTGATGCGTAAAGAGATACGAGAGCTGCTGCAGGAGTCTGGTTATCGGGACTTTACGCTCGGAAATATTCTCAGTACGTTTCAGAAACGTTACCAGGGTTATATGTGCGGAGAACCTGGTTTTCCTCATGAAATGGGAGTGCTGCTTGGCTATCCGGTAGAAGATGTAAGAGGATTTATGGAACAGAATGGACAGAATGCACTCTATCAGGGTTACTGGAAAGTGTATGCACACGTTCCGGAAAAGAAACGTCTTTTCGCACGCTATGATATGGAAAAAGAGACCATCATCCAGCTTCTCTCCAATGGAGTGGGAATGCGGGACATCATTGGTATTTATAATGACAGCATGCCGCAGAAAGCGGCTGTTTAGGAGGTAGAAAAAATGAGTAAGATTCAGGTAGTTTATTGGACACAGTCAGGAAACACACAGGCAATGGCTGAGGCTGTTGGAAGAGGAATTGAAGCAGCTGGCAAAGAAGCAGAGGTTGTTGATGTAAGTACAGCTGATATGGATGCATTAAAAGCTTCTTCCGTATTTGCAATGGGATGTCCTGCAATGGGTGCAGAAGTCTTAGAAGAAGGCGAGATGGAGCCATTCGTTGAAGAAGTAGAAGGCTTTGCAGCAGGAAAGAAAATCGCATTATTCGGTTCTTACGGATGGGGCGATGGACAGTGGATGCGTGACTGGGTAGACCGTATGACAAGCGCAGGAGCAACCGTTGTAAATGGCGAAGGTGTGATTTGTCAGGAAGCACCGGATGACGATGCAGTCGCTGCATGCGAAAGCTTAGGCAAACAGTTAGCAGGAATGTAAATTCCAAAAACAAAATCATTTCCGTAGGGTACAAACAAATTGTATTATATATCATAACCAGAAGAAGTCTTGCAGAAAACTGCAAGGCTTTTTCACTTTACAGGAAATTACTTTCCTGTAAAGTGAAAAACGCTCCGCGAGGATGCGCACTGCGGCGTATAAGGTAGATGTCGCAAGCGACCGCCGCAGGCGCGAGAATGTGCCAGGGCACATTCTTTGTTACGTTTTGAAAACAGCTGCATATACTGATAAGAAGGACTGGAAACAGGTGAAAGAATGAAAGTATTGAATCCGGGAGAACGCTCCGTGCTGGTACAGTATGTGCAGCTGGCATTAAACCGTGCGGGATATGATATAAGGAAAGATGGAATTTTGGGAGAGAATACCTGCAGGGCATTGCGGCAGTTTTTAAGGAAAAAGAGCGGGGAAGAATTTAACTGTAAAATAGATGATGTAGTGTGGGGGAAGCTTTTCCCCTATTTAAAAGGATATACGATGCATGAAATAAAATCCGGTGATACATTATGGGGTATTGCGGCAAATTATGACACCAGTGTATCAGCGATTATGACAGCCAATCCAACAGTAAATCCGCTGGCACTGCGGACCGGAAGTATTCTTGCAATTCCATTCTCTTTTTCGCTTGTAGCAGAAGATGTGGCTTACACTTCTTATCTCAATGACTGGATATTGGAAGGGCTTACGGTACGCTATCCTTTCTTGGTTCAGGGAAATATTGGAAAAAGTGCGATGGGAAAGGAAATTCCCTATCTTCGGATTGGAACAGGAGAGCGGGAAGTTTTTTACAGTGGGGCATATCATGCAAACGAATGGATTACCACACCGGTCCTGCTTAAATTTGCGGAAGAATATGCCCATGCATTTGCAGCGGGACGCATGCTTTATACGGTGCAGGCAGCGTGGCTTTTTTATGGATTTTCCCTGTATCTTGTTCCACTGGTAAACCCGGATGGTGTGGATTTAGTGAATGGAGTATTAGAAGAGGGTGTATCCTTAGAAGAGGCAGAGCGCATTGCAGCTGATTATCCGAAGATTCCATTTCCGAATGGATGGAAAGCCAATATAGAAGGAATTGATTTGAATCTGCAATTTCCGGCGGGCTGGGAAAATGCCAGAAAAATTAAATTTGCCATGGGATTTACAACACCGGCACCAAGAGATTATGTGGGAGAGGCTCCCCTTGTGGCACCGGAAAGCCGCAGTGTCTATGAATTTACAAGAGCCCATAATTTTTCGTTAATTCTGGCATATCATGCCCAGGGAGAAGTGATTTACTGGCGGTATCTTGACTATGAACCGGCAGATTCCAGAAGAATTGCAGAATATTTTGGTGAGGTCAGTGGTTACCGGGTGGAAGAGACACCCTCTACATCGGGTTATGCCGGTTTTAAAGACTGGTTTATTCAGGAATTCAATCGTCCCGGCTATACCATTGAGGTGGGAATGGGTGTAAGCCCGCTTCCAATGAGTCAGTTTGCCGGAATCTATGAAAATAACCGTCTGATTTTAGAAGGCGGAATGACGGAACTTGTGCGATAACCGGGGATGTGTTATATTGTAGCAGAGAAAAGATGAGGAAACTGGAGCGTAAGATGAACACAGCATACAGCTATGAGATACAGCCACTGGATGAACATTCCATAAGCATAGAGCGTGTATATGGGACGACACCGGTTGTTGTAATTCCAGAGCAGATAGATGGATTCACAGTAAAGAGAATAGGCGCATATTGTTTTTCGGAAAGCAAACATGTTCCGGCAGATGCCGTTACCATCGGCGGAGTGGACAGTTTTATGAAAGCATTATGCGGAAATGATATCGAAGAAATTTCTTTGCCGGATTCCGTGGAACAAATCGGGAATCTGGCATTTTATAATTGCCGCAAATTACGAACACTTACCATGGGGCGTTTCTTAAAAGAATTAGGAAGCGATGCCTTCATGAACTGCCGGAGCTTAAAGCGGCTGGTGCTTCGTTCTTCCATGGAAGAAGCCAGTGGCGTACAGCTTATCTTAAATCAGGTTCGGGCTGATTTGGAAGTGGAATTTAAGGAAGCCTTATTTTTCTATCCGGAATATTATGATTCCTATGAAGAAATCGGACCGGCGCATATATTTGCACTGAATATTGCGGGGGAAGGTTTCCGGGCAAGACAGTGTTTTCATGAGCGGATGGTAGATGCTGCCGCATACGATATGATATTTGAGCGGATCTGCATTGAGGAGAAGATGTGGACTGCAGCCAGAATGGCACTTTGCAGACTGGCATATCCGGTGGAATTAAAGGAAGAAGCCCGTGAACGTTATCTTTCTTATTTAAAAGAACATGCCAGTGAGGTATGCGATGTTTTGATTCAGAAAAAAGATTTAGCATTATTAGAGTTGATATGCCGGCTTCAGGTGATGGAGCGGAGTGGAATCACTGCATTAATCGAGCAGGCGGCAGAAGCCGGCTGGGCAGAAGGCAGTGTCAGCTTAAGCAGCTGGCAGCAGAAATATTATAAGGAAGAAGCAGCTTCTTCCTGTTATGATATTGAGTGGTAAAAACAGCAGAAAATCAAGAAAATATGCAGTGGCAGAAAGGAGCAGAAGATGGCGCATATTAAGACCCAGACCGAATGGGAAAATGATATGTCTGTAAAAATCTTGCAGCATGCAAGAAGTGAAATCTATCTGGATTTGCGATATCTTGATGTGGCACTTTCTGCATTGAAGCCTCAGGCAATGGAAGGCTTAGAGACAATGGCTACGGACGGAGAGAGCCTCTTTTTCTCAGCAGGACAGGTAATACGCGTATTCCGGAATAATCCGGCATTTATGAACCGGGCGTACCTGCACACGATATTGCACTGTATTTTTTCACACTTATTTTTAAAAGGAAACAGAGATACGAAGCTTTGGAATCTTGCCTGCGATATTGTAGTGGAGCAGACCATTGACGGCATGGACAAGCCCTGTACCAGGCGCGCATTAAGCTTTCTGCGGCAGCAGACCTATGAAGCATTGAAGGGTGAGGGGCGGATTTCTGCAGCAGTGGTATACCGCTGGCTGCGGGGAAAATCCATGGAAGAGCTTCTTACCTTAAATCATGAATTTTATACGGATGACCACCGTTTCTGGAAAGAGGAAACCGGCAATGGCGCGGCATCTGCAGCCAGAAATAAATGGAATAAGATAGCAAGGCAGACCAGTATGGCAAAGAAGCGGCATGGAGATGAGCCGGAAAAGGGCGAAGAACTTCTGATGACACAGATCAGTGCTGCGAAAAGCCGCCGGAGTTATAAGGAATTTTTACAGAAATTTTCCATACTACAGGAAGAATTAAAATGCAATCCCGATGAGTATGATTTGAATTATTATACCTATGGGCTGCGGCTTTATAAGAATATGCCCCTGATAGAACCGGTGGAGAGCCGGGAAGTAAAGAAAATCCGGGAATTTGTAGTGGTGGTAGACACCAGTTATTCCACCAGCGGCAGTTTAATCAAAGGCTTTTTAAATGAGACATTTGGCATTTTATCCCAGCAGAACAGCTTCTTTCGAAGATGCAGAATCCGGATTATCCAGTGCGATGATAAAGTGGAAATGGATGAGGTAATCAGCAGTCAGGAAGAAATGGAGCGGCTGCTAAAAAGCTTTCAGGTAGTGGGCGGCGGAAATACAGATTTTCGACCGGCGTTTACTTATGTAAACCAACTAATCAAAGAAGGAAGCATCCGGCATCTGGATGGACTCTTGTATTTTACCGATGGCAAGGGCATTTATCCGCTAAAGAAGCCGGAATATAAGACCGCATTTTTATTCTTGGGAACCTATGATGAGACGGCAGTACCGCCATGGGCAATGCGGCTGCAGCTGGAGCCGGAAGAGCTGGAACAGAATGCATGAGAGAAATAATATAGATTGGAAGAAAACAGATGAATATCAAACAGGCAAAGGAAGAAATCAAACATACCGTAACAGCATATTTGAAAAAGGATGATGAGGGCAGATATAAGATTCCTCTGATTCGTCAGAGACCGGTCTTATTAATGGGACCGCCGGGAATCGGCAAGACCCAGATTATGGAGCAGATTGCAGAGGAGTGCAAAATCGGACTGGTAGCATATACGATTACCCATCATACCAGACAGAGTGCAGTGGGACTTCCTTTTATCAAAGAAATGGAATTTGCAGGCAAAGAGTATTCCATAACGGAATATACCATGAGTGAGATTATTGCCAGCGTATACCGGAAAATCGAGGAAGGCTGTCCGGAAGGAATCCTTTTCATAGATGAGATTAACTGTGTGTCTGAGACACTGGCACCGACCATGTTACAGTTTTTGCAGTGCAAGACCTTTGGTAATCAGGCAGTGCCGGAGGGCTGGATTATTGTTGCAGCAGGCAATCCGCCGGAATACAATAAATCGGTGCGGGAATTTGATATGGTAACCTTGGATCGTGTCCGCTGTATGCAGGTAGAGGCAGACCTTGGTGTTTGGAAAGCTTATGCCAGATCAAGACATATCCATGGTGCAATTTTAAGCTATCTTGAGCTTCGCCCAAAGAATTTCTACCGGGTGGAAGCAGATGTAGACGGCTTGCAGTTTGTCACAGCAAGAGGCTGGGAGGACTTAAGCATTCTGATGCAGACCTATGAAGAAATGGGGCTTCCGGTAGATGAAACCGTTGTAGGAGAATTTTTACATCATAAGGATGTGGCAGAGGATGCGGCAGCATATTTTGATTTATACCAGAAATATAAGGATGACTATGGAATTCCATTAATATTGGAAGGAAAGATTCGGCCGGAAGTATTTGCCCGGATTTATGATGCAGCTTTTGATGAAAGACTCAGCGTGGTCAATCTTTTGTTGGACGGATTACAGAATCTGTTCCGAAGCTATGGAAAAGAAAAGGCTAAGACAGACCGCGACTTTGCAGCCTTGAAAGAGTACCGTAATTCCGAAGGGGCAAAGAAAGAAGTCTTTGAGGAAAAAAAGGCAGCCTTTGATATCCAGAGAAAGACATTAGAAACAATCGAAGAAAAGACCGCAGCAGCCTTAGAGCATGCGTTTGATTTTATGGAGCAGGCATTTGAGGGCGGTCAGGAAATGGTGGTATTTGTAACAGATCTTGCTACCGTGGCAGAATCCGCAAGATTCTTAGCCGAGCACAACTGCGACCGCTATTTACAGTATAATCAGGAGTTGCTGATTGGAAGCAAGCGGGCAGAGCTTTTAGCCGAGCTGAACCGGGACTAGTTGTACAGCGTAAAAAAATGTCAGAAAGGATACCTTTAAATATGAAGAAGCTGGTAATCGGAATTCTTGCACATGTAGATGCAGGAAAGACAACATTATCGGAAAGTATGTTGTATACAAGCGGAAGCATACGCCATCTGGGAAGAGTGGATAATAAGGATGCATATCTTGACAATAATGCCATGGAGCGGGAGCGTGGAATTACGATTTTCTCAAAGCAGGCAGAATTTTCCTGGAAAGATATGGCAATCACTTTATTGGATACACCGGGGCATGTGGACTTTTCTGCGGAGATGGAGCGGACCTTTAAAGTGCTTGATTATGCAGTGCTGGTCATCAGCGGAGCCGATGGTGTGCAGGGACATACCAGAACGCTGTGGCGTCTGTTAAAACTTTATCAGGTTCCGGTATTCTTATTTATCAATAAAATGGATCAGCCGGGAGCGGATAAAGAGGCTCTTTTATGGGAAATCAAGGAGCATTTGGACAGCAACTGCATTGACTTTACACAGGAGCAGAACGAAGGCTTCTATGAAGAGGCGGCTATGTGCGAAGAAGCAGCCATGGAGAAATTCTTATCGGAAGGAAGTCTTGCATCCAATGACCTTGCACAAATGATTGCAAAGAGGGAACTTTTCCCCTGCTATTTTGGCTCTGCATTAAAGGTGCAGGGTGTGGAAGAACTGTTAGACGGACTTTACGAATATGGCAGGACACCGCAGTATCCGGATAAATTTGGTGCTAAAATCTTTAAGATTGCAAGAGAAGAACAGGGAAACCGGCTGACTTATCTTAAAGTGACCGGAGGAACTCTTCGTGTAAAGGATATGCTTAATGGCAAAGCCGGAGAAGAAGAGTGGGCGGAAAAGGTCAATCAGATCCGTATTTATTCCGGAGAAAAATATGAGGCAGTATCCGAGGCGGCAGCAGGTACAGTCTGTGCTGTTACCGGACTGACAAAGACTTATCCGGGAGAAGGACTTGGCATTGAAGAAGAGTCCATACTTCCGGTCTTAGAGCCGGTACGCAGTGTAAAACTGGTTTTGCCGAAGGAAGTTCCGGTGGCGGTCATGCTGCCGAAATTAAAGCAGTTAGAGGAAGAAAATCCGGAATTGCATATTGTATACCGGGAAGAAACCGGAGAGATTCTCATTAAGCTGATGGGCGAAGTACAGCTTGAAATCTTACAGAAACTGGTAAAAGAACGCTACGGCGTAGTGGTGGATTTTGGCGAAGAAAAGATTATTTATAAAGAAACCATCCGCAATACTGTAGAAGGAGTCGGACATTTTGAACCACTGCGCCATTATGCGGAAGTGCATCTTCTGTTAGAGCCGGGGGAGCGTGGAAGCGGACTGTGTTTTCAGACAGACTGCAGTGAAGATATTCTGGATAAGAACTGGCAGCGGCTGATACTGACCCATCTTGCAGAGCGGGAACATAAGGGCGTATTAACCGGTTCTGCCATTACTGATATGAAGATTACCGTAGTGTCCGGCCGGGCACATCCAAAGCATACCGAAGGCGGCGATTTCAGGCAGGCAACTTACCGTGCTATAAGGCAGGGACTGATGGAAGCAGATTCTGTACTGCTTGAGCCTTATTATGCATTTCGTCTGGAAATACCGGAAGAATGTCTGGGTCGGGCAATGCATGATATGGAGCAGCGTAACAGCAGAATGGACGCTCCGCAGATAGAAAATGGAATGGCACTGCTCACCGGAAGCGGCCCGGTATCGAAACTTTCGGATTATCAGAAGGAATTAAATACCTATGCCAAAGGGCGTGGCAAATTCTTCTGCACATTGCAGGGCTACGAGGTGTGCCAGAATCAGGATGAGGTGGTAGAAGCTATCGGTTATCAGCCGGAGGCAGATTTATATAATACATCAGATTCCGTATTCTGTGCCCACGGAGCGGGCTATCTGGTGCCGTGGTATGAAGTAAAAGAGCACATGCATATGCCATCTGTTTTAGAAGAAGATGGCGGTGGGAAAGAAGAACGGATAAAAGTCCACCGTCCCGGCGTAGTAGAGGACTGGGTAGATACCGATGAAATCGATGCTATTTTAGAAAAGACCTTCTATGCCAACCGGCAGGAAGGAAAACGCAAAAACGGTGTCGTGCGAAAACGCAAAGCAGAAAACAATGCACCAACCGTCCGTACTTACCACAAGCCGGAAAAACTGGAACGCTATCTACTGGTGGATGGCTACAATGTAATTTATGCCTGGAAGGATTTACATGAACTGGCAGAAGTGAATCTGGATGGAGCCAGAGGCAAATTGCAGGACATTCTCTGCAACTATCAGGGCATCTTCGGTGGCGAAGTCATTGTGGTGTTTGATGCATACCGCCTGACCGGACATAAGACAGAACAGTTGGACTATCACAATATCCATATTGTCTTTACGAAGGAAGCAGAAACGGCAGACCAGTACATTGAACGCTTTGCCCACGAACATCACAATCATTATGATGTAACGGTTGCAACCTCCGATGGCTTAGAGCAGATGATTATCCGCGGCCAGGACTGCAAGCTGATATCTGCCCGGGAGTTTGAACAGGAAGTAAAACGGGCGAACAGCGCCATGTGGGATAATTACCGGAATGGACAGAATATTTTCTGATAAATATTGCCATGGCATGGAAAAAAAGCTATGATAGAAAAAGAGTTTCACGCGGGTGATTAGAAAAGATAAAATCAGATAAATGGTATTGTTGTTGCCATTGGGGGATGTTTTCTTTTGAAGAACAGGAAATGTCCTATCGTTCTTAGATACGCATTTTGCTTGTAGTAGACTGTCTTTCCGCCTGCTTTGACGGGATATCTGCACTGTCCGCCGGAGGCGGATGCCACAGCAAGCCTGCAAGGGGCACTAAGAATTTCGATAAAGTTACGAATTCGTCCGGCAACCGGCGCATATTCGCATCCATGCTTAAGATGCGCCTCACTGGCACATCCCTGTGCCAGTGTTGCCGGTTTGCCGACGAAATTCTAAGTGCCCCTAACAGCCTGCTTCATGCATCCGCATTCCGGCGCACAGCACAGATATCTTGTCAAACATTGGAAAGACCGGCTAAATCACAAAAGCAAAATGCAGTGTCTTAGAACGATGGCATTTCCTGTTACAAAAGGAACACCGCCAATGACGGCAACGATAGATTTATTTTGGTTCGGTCTTTTCTAATCACCCGAACAGAATCATTTCGAACAGAAGGAGAGAAGACATGGAAGGAAAAGGAAGAATAACAGGACATACAGGATTATTGGCATTGATCGGTTCCCCGGTAGGACACTCAGGCTCCCCGGCAATGTATAACTATAGCTTTGAAAAATTAGGATTAGACTATGCATACGTAGCATTCGATATAAAAGTAGAAGAAGTAAAGGCAGCCTTGGATGCCATGCGCCTTTTCCACATGCGTGGCTGCAATGTAACGATGCCATGTAAGACAGAAGCTGCAAAATATATGGATGAGCTTTCACCGGCAGCCCGGATTATCGGAGCAGTCAATACCATAGTAAATGAAGATGGAAAATTAATCGGACATATGACAGACGGTGAAGGATTTGTAGGCAATTTAAGAGACCATGGAATTGAGATAAAAGGAAAGAAAATCACAGTAGCAGGAGGCGGCGGAGCAGCCACTGCCATTCAGGTACAGTGTGCGCTGGACGGGGTAAGAGAAATCAGCATTTTCAATATCAAAGATGACTTCTTCGAAAGAACACTGGAAACAGCAGAGAAGATTAGAAAAGAAGTGCCGGGCATTGTGGTAAATGTGTATGACATTGCAGATACTGCAAAGATGACAGAAGAGATTCAAAGCTCTGACATTTTTGCCAATGCAACAATCGTTGGAATGAAACCGATGGAAAAAGAAAGCGTTGTGAAAGATACATCCGCATTCCGTCCGGGACTGGTGGTTGCAGATGCCGTTTATAATCCGGAAGAGACAAGATTACTCCGGGAAGCAAAAGAAGCAGGCTGCACCTGCCTCAATGGAAAAGGAATGTTACTGTGGCAGGGTGTTGCTGCATTCCGCCTGTACACCGGAGAAGAGATGCCGGTACAGGAAGTCAAAGAGAAGTTTTTCCAGTAGGATAAGGAGTAAGAAATGGAGCAGACGGTAGTCAGAATCAGGACATTGGAAATCGGAAGCGGAATGCCAAAGATTTGTGTTCCGGTTGTAGGAAAGACGGAAAAAGAAATATTAGAGGGCGCAGAGCGGGCGAAGGCTGCAAAACCGGATCTGGTGGAATTTCGTGTGGACTGGTATGAAGAAGCTGCAGACAGTAAAAAAGTAGTCGCACTGTTAGAAAAGCTTCGCAAATGTTTGGGAGAACTGCCGGTTTTATTTACCTTCCGAAGCAGCAGGGAAGGCGGAGAAGCTGCCTTAAGCGATGGAGCATATCAAAGCTTAAATGAAGCTGCAATTGCATCCGGCTTTGTGGACTGCGTGGATGTGGAATTATTTTCCGGGGATGCTGTTGTAAAGGCAGTAGTAGCGGCAGCACATAGCAATCATGTAAAAGTCATTGCATCCAATCATGATTTTGAAAAAACACCGGCAGCAGAAGAACTCCTTGCCAGACTTCAGAAAATGGAAGCACTTGGCGCAGATATTCCAAAGATTGCCGTTATGCCACAAAGCAGCAAGGATGTTTTAACACTGCTTACGGTAACGGAAAGCTGGAGGGAAACAGGGAAGACACCTGTTATTACCATGTCTATGGCAGGAAAGGGCTTAATCAGCCGTCTTTGCGGAGAAATCTTTGGCTCGGCAGTTACCTTTGGCGCAGCCGGAAAGAGCAGCGCACCGGGACAGATAGATGCAGAAGAACTGCGGCGGATATTGGAAATCATACATCAGAATAGCAATAGACAGTAAAAATAATAGAGAAGAATATCAATCGATATTTGGAATCATACATATGGAAAGGAATTAGAAAATGGCAGAGAATATTTTTCTGATTGGATTTATGGGAGCCGGAAAAAGCACCATAGCAAAAGTATTAAAAGAGAAATTAAATGTTCCTCTTTGCGAAATGGATGAAATGATTGCAGAGCAGCAGAAAATGGCTATCTCTGACATTTTTGCACAGTATGGTGAAACATATTTCAGAGATTTGGAGACACAGCTTGTAAAAGATATTTCAGAAAAAGACGGTGTCATCGTATCCTGCGGTGGAGGTGCAGTGCTGCGGGAAGAAAATGTATCTTTTATGAAAGAAAATGGCAGAATCGTTCTGTTATCTGCAACACCGGAAACTATTTATGAGAGAGTCCGCTACAGCAAGGACCGCCCGATTTTAAATGGCCATATGAATGTGGAGTACATCCGTGAACTGATGGAAAAACGCCGCAGCCGTTATGAAAGTGTTGCAGACCTTGCGGTGGCAACAGACGACAGGAGTGCAGAGACAATCGCAGATGAGATTATTGCAAAGTTAAGAGAAGCATAATGGAAATGAGAGAGTATATAGAAGCAATCGCAGAAAGCTGCAGGAAGCTGATTATCAGTAAGCCTGCCACAAAGCAGGAAGAGTATCGTAAAATTATCGTACAGAAAAAGGAAGCCTTTTTCCAGATGGAAAAATATACGGACAAGCAGGTATTTCATGAGAATCTATCTGTAGAAGAATTAGAGACAGCATTGGAAGAACTGATGCAGAATCATTTTCGCCAGCTCAATGGATTTGATATAGAAGCAGAGCATATTCTTCTGGTATCCAAAAAAGGAGTACCGTCTTATAAAAAGAAAAAGCTGCAGAATGCAGTAAATGAGACTGCAACCCATAACCGGAAGAAAAATTATCTCTTAGAAGAAGGTAAGGTCATTCCGCCGTTGGTGGATATGGGAATTTTTACTGCAGAGGGCAAAATCGTCCGCACCATGTATGATAAGTTTAAGCAGATTAACCGTTTTGTTGAAATCATCGATGATTATGTGAAGGACTGCAAAAAGGAGAAGCTTCATATCATTGATTTCGGCTGCGGTAAGTCCTATCTTACTTTTATTATGTACTACTACTTTACGGAAGTGCGCAAGATTCCGGTAGAGATTGTAGGACTGGATTTAAAGAAAGATGTCATAGAAAAATGTAATCAGGCAGCAAAAAAATACGGATATGACACCCTGCATTTTGAACTGGGAGATATCAATGGCTACAAAGCACCGTTTCCGGTGGATATTGTAGTATCTTTGCATGCCTGCGATACCGCAACGGATTTTGCCTTATACAATGCCATCAGCTGGGATGCGGAAATGATTTTCTCCGTGCCATGCTGCCAGCATGAATTAAATGAGCAGATGGAGAGCGAAAAGCTGCATCTGATGACCCGTTATGGCATTATCAAAGAGCGTTTTGCAGCACTGACAACGGATGCAATCCGTGCCAACCTCTTAGAGTGCTGCGGATATAAGAGCCAGGTCTTAGAATTTGTGGATTTGTCCCATACGCCAAAGAATCTTCTGATCCGGGCGAGAAAGGCAAAGATTTCAAAGGAGCATAAGCAGAAGCTTTTAAAAGAAGTGGATGCCATGTGCGAAGAATTCCAGCTAAAACCGTTACTCTACGGATTACTGCAAGTGGATGAAGGGAGAAATACGGATGTATTCAGAACAGGAAAATAATAGTTTCCCGGCAGAGTTTTTAGAGAGAATGAAGGAAATGTTAGGGGAAGAGTATCCTGCATTTTTTGAAAGCTTAGGACAGGAGCGGCAGCAGTCGTTCCGGATTAATACAGGGAAAACCGGTGTATCAGAATTTTTACAACAGACAGATTGGAAGCTAAAACCGGTTCCATGGTGTGAGACCGGTTTTTACTATGGAAAAGAGATTCGTCCGGGAAAACATCCTTATCACAATGCCGGTGTGTATTATATTCAGGAGCCGTCGGCTATGGTACCGGCAGAATGTCTTAAGGCACAGCCGGGGGATATCATCTTAGACCTCTGTGCAGCTCCCGGTGGAAAGAGTACCCAGATTGCGGCAGCTATGAAAGGGAAAGGAATCTTAATCTGTAATGAGATTCATCCGGCGAGAGCGAAGATTTTATCTGAAAATATTGAGCGGATGGGAATTAAAAATGCACTGGTATTAAATGAGACACCGGAGCAGCTGGCAGAGCGTTTTCCGGTCTGCTTTGATAAAATCATGGTGGATGCACCATGTTCCGGGGAAGGCATGTTCCGGAAGAATGAAGAGGCCGGAAATGAGTGGAGCCTTGACAATGTGAAGCTGTGTGCCGACCGGCAGGACGGCATCTTAGACTGTGCATATGAGATGTTAAGACCCGGCGGCAGGATGGTATATTCCACCTGCACCTTTGCACCGGAAGAGGATGAAGGGAGCGTGCACCGTTTCTTAGAACGTCATCCGGACTGCCAGATTGCAGAAGGAATTGACAGTGAAGGCTTCATTCATGACAAAGAAGGCTGCATCCGACTGTTTCCGCATAAAATCGAAGGCGAAGGACATTTTGCAGCAGTGATAACGAAAGCAGGCGAAGGTTATGGCGGCTTTGGACTGACGGAAAAGGGCATAAAGGAAAAAGACTGCCCGGAATATCTTTCTTTTGTAAAAGAGAATTTAAAAGAAAAACCTCAGGGAGCATTGCTTAAATTTGGAGAGCAGCTCTATCTGATGCCGGAAGGATTTCCTGCTTTAAAGGGGCTGAAGGTATTGCGGCCGGGACTGCATCTTGGCACCTTAAAAAAGAACCGTTTTGAACCATCCCATGCACTGGCACTTACCATGCAGCCACAAGAGGCATTTCATGTTGCCATGCTTTCTTCTGGCAGTCAGGAAATCAGACAGTATCTGATGGGACAGACTTTTTCATGGGGAGGAGAAAAGGGCTGGTATTTAATCTGCGTAGATGGCTACAGCATCGGCTGGGGCAAGCTGGCAGGTGGAATCATGAAGAATCATTATCCGAAAGGGCTTCGTATGGTGGATATTACCTGAAAAGAGAGAATCTGAAAAAAGCTGCTTAAAATAAAACAAAATTAAGGAAATATTAATAAACACCGGGAATATCTGCTTGTGATTTAAAGGAAAATCGAATATGATTATTAAGTTGGAAAAAATAGAAAGTTAGAAAATTATGTGTGAAGAGACAAAGTTGGGAAAATTTTATCAAAAATACATAGCAAAATGGATACCATCATACGGACCACTGCCATTGGCATGGTGTGCCATTTTTAATACCATTATTTATTGGGGCACCCAGAGGCTGATGGCAAATGCAAAGCATTATGACCTGACCAGCAATCTGGACAGGAGCATTCCTTTTGTAAAAGAGTGGATTATTCTGTATGTTTTATTTTTTGCATTCAGTATAATCAATTATATTCTGGTATCGAGAGAAGATAAGGAAACATTTTTCCGTTTTGCAACAGCGGATATGTTGTCAAGAGTAATCTGCTGTATCTTCTTTATATTGCTTCCAACCACGAATATCAGACCGGAAGTGACAGGGCATGATTTCTGCAGCTGGCTGGTGCGTTTTATCTATGCATCGGATGCACCGACGAATCTCTTTCCATCCATCCATTGTCTGGTAAGCTGGTTCTGCTTCATCGGAGTAAGAAAGAGCCGTAAGATACCGGGCTGGTACAAAGGATGTTCTTTTGTGATGGCAGCATTAATTTGTGCATCCACCCAGTTTACCAAACAGCATTATATGATTGACCTGGTAGCAGGCATTTTTCTGGCAGAATTCTGCTGGTTTGTATCAAAGCATACCGGGATGTACCGTCCGGTAATGAAAGTTTTTGATAAAATCGGAAGAAAGATATTCGGGGTGAAGCATTATGATGAGTAAGAAAAAAGGAATACTGAATGCAGTTTTTCTTATTACCGTATTTGCAATTACCATATATGCAATCTTTCATGGACAGGATTTAGGTGAATTGTTCGGCTATATCCGGAATACGGATTACCGGTGCTGGCTTGTTGCGGTGGTCTGCGTGGTATTCTTTATCTGCAGTGAATCTGTTATCATATATTATATGATGCGAAGCATCCGGCAGAAGATAAAACTTATGCATTGTTTCCTGTATTCCTTTGTTGGATTCTTTTTCAGCTGTATTACACCATCGGCAACCGGAGGACAGCCGGCACAGATTTATTATATGAAAAAGGATAAGCTGTCCATACCGGTATCGACACTGGTTTTAATGATTGTAACCATTACCTATAAGCTGGTACTTGTGGTACTCGGCACATTGGTTGTAATCATTCGTCCGGCACAGATTATGCATTATCTTGAACCTGTGCTGGGCTGGTGCTATCTGGGACTTTTATTAAATGTCTTTTGTGTGGCATTTATGATGTTTCTGGTTTTCCATCCGACACTGGCAGCTAATATGATGGATGCCATCATAAGAGGGCTTGGTAAAATTCATCTGATGAAACGTACTGAGTATTACCGGGAAAAAATGGCGAATGCCATGAAGCAGTATCAGGATGTGGCAGGATATTTCCGTACCCATAAATTGGTCGTAACCAATGTATTTTTGATTACCGTAGTACAAAGACTGCTACTCTTTTTTGTAACATATCTGACCTGCCGTTCCTTCGGAATCGATGGAACAGGGATGGTAACCATTGTTGTATTACAGGGAATGATTTCCGTTGCGGTGGATATGCTTCCGTTACCGGGAGGAATGGGAATCAGTGAATCACTGTTTTTATCTATTTTTGCACCAATCTGCGGTACACTGACATTGCCGGCGATGGTGGTAAGCAGGGGACTCAGTTATTACACAGAATTGATTTTAAGCGCAGTTATGACAGCCGTAGCACATTTTACGATAGGAAGACCGCGTAAACAGAAGAAGGAAGAAAGGTAGAAGGAAAATGATAGGTTTTTATGATTATACAGTAGTACTTACATATATTAGTCTGATGTGTTCTGTTTTTGGAATTACTCAGGCAATTGGAGGACATTACAGAACAGCGATTATCTGTCTGGCATTATCCGGATTATTTGATATGTTTGATGGAAAGATTGCAAGAACCAAAAAGAACCGTACTGATGATGAAAAATTATTTGGCGTTCAGATTGATTCCCTTTGCGATGTAGTCTGCTTTGGAGTGTTCCCGGCAGTAATCTGTTATGTGCTTGGCGTAAGAGGTATTCTTGGAACTATTGTTCTGGCATATTATTGTGTCTGCTCCGTGATTCGACTCGGATTCTTCAATGTGTTGGAAACCAACCGCCAGAGAGTAGAAGAGGGTGCCAATAAATATTATCACGGACTGCCGATTACAACGATGGCAATCGTACTGCCACTGGCATTTATGCTGAACTTTGTAATTGCGGAGCGTGAATTCAGTGTGTTACTACTCTTTGTTTTGGCAGTAGTTGGCACATTATTCATTGTAGATTTTAAATTGAGAAAGCCATCTAATGCATTTCTTGCAGTTTTGGTTATCCTTGTGGCATGTGCAGTAATTGCAATCTTCTTATTCTCAAAATATCATATTTCACTGTGCTTTCCGGGACTGGAGAATTCCATTTTAGACCGTCTGATGCGGTAGAAATTGTGTAACATTTCCTGTGATGAGGAAAAATGAGGAGGAAACGAAGATGCGTTGTGTAGACCGGAAGGGAAATGAAATTGGTGAGAATGCAGCACAGGGCAGAGTGTTAAAGGCATTGTATGAGACTGCTGCCGGAAGAATTTTACTTGGAATTCTGGTGAAACCTTTTGTTTCCAAAGCAGGTGGATTCCTTTTGAACCAGCCGGTATCAAAGGCTGCAATTGCACCATTTATAAAAAAGAATCATATAGATATGACAGATTATGAGGAACGGGAATACCGTTCCTATAATGATTTTTTCACCAGGAAAGTCAAGCCGGGACACCGGAAATTTGACCGTGTTAAGGAGAATTTCTGTGCACCCTGCGACAGCAGGCTCAGCATATATCCCATTACAGCAGAGGGAAAAGTCCGCGTCAAGGATACGGAATATACCATGGAGAGTCTTTTTCGCAGCAGGAAAATCGCCCGTCATTATGAGGGCGGAACCCTTTGTATTTTCCGTCTGACGGTAGATGATTATCATCATTACAGCTTTGTGGATGATGGCAGAATGGGGTACATCTATAGGATTCCGGGTGTTTTTCATACGGTAAATCCGCTGGCGGGAGAAATATATCCGATTTATAAGGAAAATACCAGAGAATTTTCTGTGCTGAAGAGTCAGCATTTTGGCAATATTTTAATGATGGAAGTGGGCGCACTTATGGTAGGCAGAATCTGTAATGAGAAAGAAAACTGCCCGGTGCACCGTGGAGAAGAAAAAGGTAAATTTGAATTTGGCGGTTCTACGGTAATTTTGTGCCTGGAAAAAGACAGGGTAGAACTGGACGCAGATATTGTGTATAATTCCAATAAAGGAGTCGAGACGAAAGTCCGGCAGGGGGAAAAGATTGGAAGGATGTCAGAATGGAAGCGCATGAAGTATTAGAACAGGTGAAAAGCGGAAAGATGACCGTAGAAGAAGCGGAGCAGTTTTTTAAAAGGGAACCGTTTGAAGAGATGGGCTATGCAAAGATAGACAGCCATCGGAAAATGCGTTCCGGTTTTGCAGAAGTGGTATTCTGTCAGGGAAAACGGGATGAGTTTCTTCTTGAAATCTTTCAGAGAATATACAAGGATGAAGGCGAGGTCATGGGAACCAGGGCGTCTTTGGCACAGTATGAGCTGTTGTACAAGGAATTACCGCAGGTTACCTATGACCCTGTTTCTCATATATTAAAAATTGAAAAAAAGGATAAAAAACGCAGTGGACTGATAGCGGTATGTACGGCTGGAACGGCAGATATTGCAGTGGCAGAAGAGGCTGCGCAGACGGCAGAGTTTTTCGGAGCTAATGTGGAACGTATTTATGATGTGGGAGTCAGTGGAATTCACCGTCTCCTTTCACGGCTTGAGGTAATCCAGAAAGCCAACTGTGTTGTTGCAGTGGCTGGCATGGAAGGAGCACTGGCAAGTGTTTTAGGCGGACTGGTAAGCAGGCCGGTAATCGGTGTACCAACCTCCGTAGGCTATGGAGCGAATATGGGAGGCATTTCTGCATTGCTTACCATGATTAATTCCTGTGCCAATGGTGTTGCAGTGGTAAATATTGATAATGGTTATGGTGCAGGCTATCTTGCAACACAGATAAACAGACTGGGGGTACATGATGAAGAAGCGTAGTTTATATCTGGACTGCCATACTGGAATCAGTGGTGATATGGTAGTGGCAGCTTTACTGGATGCAGGAGCAGACAGAGAAGTCTTAGAAACTGTTTTAAGGAGCATTCCGGTATCCGGCTTTGGGATTGCAATCAGCAGAGTACAAAAGGCGGCCCTGTCGGCATGTGATTTTAAGGTCATCTTAGATGCCGCCCATGAGAATCATGATCATGATATGAAGTATTTATATGGGAAGGAAGAATCGCACGCCCATGGAGGGCATTTCCATTCGGAAGAATCACATACCTATGGAGAGCATTCCCATTCGGAAGAATCACATACTCATGGGGAACATCATCATCACGAACACCGCGGTCTGACGGAAATTTATTCCATCATCGATGGCACGAATATGCTTGATAGTGCCAGGACACTTGCTAAGAAAATATTTAGGATTTTAGCAGAAGCGGAAGCAAAAGCCCATGGTGTTCCGGTGGAAGAAGTACATTTTCATGAAGTGGGAGCCTTGGATTCAATCGTAGATATTATTGCAGCGGCAGTTTGTGTTGATAATCTTGGAGTAGATGAGGTCATTATTCCTGCCCTGTGGGAAGGGGAAGGAACGGTGCGCTGCCAGCATGGAATCCTGCCGGTTCCGGTTCCGGCAGTGACTAACATTGTGATGGAATATGGAATTCCGCTTGGAAAAATCGGTGAACCGGGAGAATATGTGACTCCGACAGGGGCTGCAATTGCAGCGGCTATCTGTACGTCAAGAGAGCTGCCGGAATGTTACCGGATTGTGGGAAACGGACTGGGCGCCGGAAAGCGGGACTATAAGCGGCCGGGACTGCTCCGGGCATTGTTGCTGGAAACAGAAGAACCGGTCTATGAAAGTGATTCTATTTTAAAACTGGAATGTAATATCGATGACTGTACCGGGGAAGCACTGGGCTATGCCATGGAGCTTTTACTGGAAAATGGCGCAAGAGATGTCCATTATATACCGGTCTATATGAAGAAAAACCGCCCGGCATATCAGTTGACAGTAATCTGCAGGAAAGAAGACCGGGAAAAATTAGAAGCAATTATATTTCGTGAGACAACAACCATTGGAATCCGCTATGTAGAAATGGTGCGGACGATTCTGCCAAGAAGGACAGAAAAGCGGCAGACCTCCTATGGTGAGGTGGCGGTTAAAATATGTGAGGGTGAAGGAGAAGTGCGTATTACTCCGGAGTATGAATCCATCCGGGAGGTATGCAGAGAGAGAGGACTTCCTTTTCAGAAGGTATATGATGATGTATTGCAGGAGTTGAAATAAGGATATGAAAAGGATGAGGTTAAAAGGATGCATACAAAAACAGATTTATTAAAGGGTAATATTTTAAAATCTTTGATTTTATTTGCAATTCCACTTATTATTTCCAATTTATTTCAGCAGCTCTATAATGCGGCAGATACCATGATAGTAGGCCATTTTCTGGGTGATGAATCGCTGGCAGCAATCGGTGCATGTGCAGCGGTTTATGAACTGCTGGTAGGATTTGCACTGGGGTTTGGAAATGGACTTAGCATGGTAGTGGCAAGAAGCTTTGGTGTAGGAGATAAAGACTTGTTAAAGCGTGCAGTTGCAGGCTCTTTGGTAATTGGAGCAGCGGTGACGGTTGGTGTAATGCTGATTGCACAGATTGGACTTCGTCCGCTTCTGGTCTTGTTACATACACCATCAGAAATCATTGAGGAATCCTATTCTTATATTTATATTGTAACAATCTGTGTTGGAGTAATGTTTGCATATAATCTGTTGTCTGGATTGCTTCGTTCAATTGGAAACAGTTTTATGCCGCTGGCATTTCTGATTATTTCGTCCGTTATCAATATTGTACTGGATGTTCTTTTTATTACACAGTTTCAGATGGGAATCCGCGGTGCAGCAGTGGCAACGGTGGTAGCACAGGGAATTTCTGCAGTATTATGTGCCATTTATATTATGAGAAAATGTAAGATTTTAATACCGGCACGGGAACATTTTAAAGTAGATGGACCACTTTACCGGGAACTGACAGGCCAGGGGCTTTCCATGGGCTTTATGTTAGCTATTGTATCTACAGGAACAGTAATCCTGCAATATGCTATCAATCAGCTGGGTTATCTGATTATTGCGGGACATACAGCAGCACGAAAATTAAACAGTTTTTGTTCGTTGCCATTAATGCCACTGGCAATGGCAACAGCAACCTTTGTATCCCAGAACCGGGGAGCAGACCAGCGTGACCGTATCCTTAAGGTAGTACGGTATGCCATGATACTATCTGTTGGCTGGGCAGTATTTATTACCGTTATGGTTGCATTTGCCGCACCTTCCCTGATTGCATTGCTCTCCGGCTCATCCGAAAGTGTAGTTCTTGAAAATGGTGTCAGATATATCCGCTGGAATACACCGTTTTATTCGGTTCTTGGAATTCTGCTGGTACTTCGAAATGTGTTACAGGGACTTGGTAAAAAGGTAGTGCCACTGGTTTCAAGCATGATAGAGATGGTAGGAAAAATTGCATTTGTTCTATTGTTTATCCCAATCTTGAAATATTTTGGTGTAATTATCTGTGAGCCGGTTATCTGGTGCCTGATGTGTATACAGCTTGTCATATCTTATTACAGAGACCCGTATATCCGTGGAAAGGAAGAAAAGAAATGAAGCTTGGAATCGTAGGAACAGGAACTATCGTAGAAGAAGTACTTCCGGTATTGCAGCAGGTAAAAGGGCTTTCCTGCTATGGAATTTGTGGAACAAAGCGCAGTGAAGCAAAAGCAGAAAAATTAAAAGAACAGTATCAGATGCAGCTTGCTGTAAGTGATTATGAAAAGCTTCTGGATTCGGAAATTGATACTGTCTATATTGCTGTGCCAAATCTTTTACATTTTGAAATGGCAAAAGAAGCAGTTCTTCGTGGAAAACATGTTATTGTAGAAAAACCCATGACAGCCAATGAAAGACAGGCAGAGGAGCTTTGTGCCCTTGCAAAGAAGCAGGGAGTATTTTTATTTGAAGCTATTACCACACGGTATCAGTCGAACTATCAGTTTATCAAAGAGCAGTTACCGACGATTGGCAAAATTAAAATGGCAGTCTGCAATTTCAGCCAATATTCCAGAAAATATGACCGTTTCCAGAATGGAGAAAACATTCCTGTTTTTGATGCAAAGCAGGCAGGTGGAGCTTTGATGGATTTAAACTTATATAATATCCAGTATTTAGAAGGCTTGTTTGGAGAACCGCAGTCTGTGCATTATACCGCAAACATGGAAAAAGGAATTGACACCAGCGGTGTTGCAATTTTATCTTATCCCGGCTTTCAGGCAGTTGCAATAGGCGCAAAGGACTGTCAGGGACAGCCGGAATATCGCATTGAAGGAAGCGAAGGCTACATTGCCCAGAACAGCCCGTGTAATGTCTGCGGCGCAGTGACCATCCATTACCGGGATGGAAGAGAGGTATCCTATGATGGAAATGGAGATGCACACCGGATGTATGCAGAGTTTGTTTCCTTTGTAAATGAGATAGCATCAAAGGACACTGCAACCTGCTACGAAATGCTCGACCACAGCCTTGCGGTCAGCCGGATACTGACCCGGGCAAGAGCGGATGCCGGAATTGTATTTCCGTGTGATGAAAATTAGTCAAGTATGATTTAGTCAATCGTACTTGACTAAATTGTATTTGACGAAGGTAATCCTTCTGTCTCCACACTATCTCCATATCTATGTAATAAGATGTAACAAGTTCGTAACAACTTGCGAATGATTACATAGGAAATTGCGAGAAGAGAAATTATTTGAATTTATTTTAGAAAATGAACAATAGCCAGACAGTCCGGCAAAGTGAGAAGGCATTTTCATGGCTGTTAGGGGCACTTGGAATTTCGTATGGGAACAGGCAACGCCGGTACATGGAAGTACCGGCGAGGCGCAGATGAACATGGATGTGGATTTGCACCGCTTGCCGGATAAAAAAGAATATAATCCGAAATTCTTAGTGCCCCTTGCAGTTATGATACAGCCTTAGTACTTGCCGGGCTGCCCGGCTATTTCTTACTTAGTAAAAATAAATAGAATATCTCTTCTGCAATACCTGATGATTACATAGGTAAGGAGACAGATATGAAATACAAAACAGTAAAAAAATTATGGCTTGCAGCCGCAATCCTGACAACCACAACTTCATTATGGACCAATGTCAATGCCATGGAGACACCAGCTGCATCCGGTGCAGGCGTAATCCGGGCACTGAATGAGCAGCGCATTTTATCTGAGCAGTATGCACTGCAGCAGATACAGACAGGAGCTGGTGAACTGGCAGAAGGTGAAGCAGCAGGCGAAGCAGAAATAAATGATGTGGCAGAACTTTCACTTGGAAATGCAGAAGAGGAAATGCCGGCAGCAGACCAGCCGGAACTTGCGGTTGCAATCGCACCGAATTATGTGAATATTCGAAAAGAACCGTCTACAGAAGGAGAAGTGCTTGGAAAACTTTACCGTAATACGGTAGGTGTGATAGAGGCAGCAGAAGAGGGCTGGTATTATATTACTTCCGGTTCAGTCAGCGGATATGTCAGTGCAGAATATGTCTGTGTGGGAGAAGAAGCAAGAGCACTTGCGGAAGAAATTGGCACACAGCTTGCCCGGGTAACTACAACAACTTTAAAAGTGCGTACGGAAGCATCCACAGAGGCCGCCGTATTAGGTTTGGTGCCGGGAGGCGATATACTAACGGTGACAGAGACACTGGATGGCTGGTTAAAGGTTGATGCAGAGGAAGGGGAGGGCTATGTAGCAGCAGATTATGTAGAAACCTATACGGAATATCCCCATGCAGAATCTGTTCAGGAAGAAGCAGAACGGTTAGCAAGGGAAGAAGCCGCAAGAAGAGCGGCACAGGAAGCAGAAGCCAGAAGAAAAGCGGCAGAGCAGCAGGCAGCAGCACAAAAGAAGGCAGCAGCGAAGCAGAGCACCAATCATACAACAGCAGGGAATACAACATCTAAAGCTTCAACATCTGGAAATGCTGCATCCGGAAACAGCGGAACAGCGGCGTCTGCATCTGATGCCGGTTTAGGCAGGCAGATTGCAGATTATGGATTGCAGTTTGTAGGAAATCCATATGTATATGGTGGAACCAGTCTTACAAATGGGGCGGATTGTTCCGGCTTTGTGCAGAGTGTATATAGGAATTTTGGAATTAATCTGCCAAGAACCTCCGGTGAGCAGGGAGCCTGCGGAAGCGCAGTGGCATCTTTGGCAGAGGCACAGCCGGGAGATTTAATCTGGTATTCCGGTCATATCGGAATCTATATCGGAAACGGACAGATTGTGCATGCAAGCTCAGCAAAGACCGGAATTAAAGTATCAAATGCAGGCTACCGGACGATTCTTTCTATCCGAAGAATTGTATAAAGAGAATAAAAATTTTTATCCGTGGAGATACTGACTACAATAGAAAAGAGTATAAATTAGTAGAAAAGATTGTAGCAGGAAGGATAGAAGATATATGGGAACAAAGGGAACCATTATCATTCAGGAGTCAGAAGGAAGGATGCCCCAGGAACTCTGCCAGCAGCTTTTAGAAGAGGGCTACCGCATTGTATACGAAGAAGACAGGCGGGCAGGAAGTCAGATTGAAATTGGAACGGCCTGTATCTTAGAAGTAGACAATCATTGTATCAGAAGAGGCAGGAAAAAGATTCATCTGACACCTAATGAATATAAAATTTTATATACCATGGTGAAATCTCCCCACCGGGTATATAGCAGAAACCAGTTGATTACTTATGCGTTAGAGGATGCCTTTGATGGCTATGACAGAACCATAGATTCCTATATTAAGAGTATCCGGAAGAAAATTGAAAAGAATCCCAGACGGCCGCGTTATATCATAACGGTGCACGGAGTCGGATATAAATATGTTCCATCAGACAGTGAGGGCACTCATGGAGAATAAGAGCCTGGAACAGAGGATGGAAACAGAACCGGTGCATCGTGTGATTTTGTCACTGGCGGCACCTACGGTACTTAGTATGCTGGTAATTTCTGCTTACAGTATCGTGGATACCTTCTTTGTAACAAGACTTGGCAGCAGGGCAACCGGAGCGGTCGGAATTACATTTGCACTGGTGGCATGGATACAGGCAGTGGGCTATACTGTTGGCATGGGAGCGGGAAGCCTTGTTTCAAGGCTCCTTGGAAAGAAAGAAAAAGAGCAGGCAGAGCAGATTGCAAATTCGGCAATTATGTCAGGGCTGCTGCTTGGACTTATAAGTCTGGGGGCAGGTCTGATTTTTTTGACACCTTTGCTGAAGCTTTCCGGTGCAACAACAGAGCTGCTTCCATATGCAAGGGAATATGCCCTCTTTGTATTGCTGTCGGCACCCTTTACCATAGAGACACTGGTACTTGGTACGCTTCTTCGGGCGCAAGGCAGGGCGAAAGCATCTATGGCAGGAATGGTAACCGGTGGAATTCTTGATATTATACTGACACCAGTGTTTCTGTTTGTCTTAAATCTTGGAGTAAAAGGAGCCGCATTAGCGGCATTTATCGGACAGACAGTGGCAGCGATGGTACTGGGAGGCTGTTTCTGGCATGGCAGAATGAAACTGAATAGAAAGAAACAAAGTAAAAATTTTTTCAAAATAAAGGACTATGGTAGCATTATAAAAAATGGTCTGCCGTCGCTTTGCAGGCAGGGATTTGCCAGCGCGGCAGCCGTATTGTTAAACCGGCAGGCGGTAGGATATGGAGATGCGGCAGTAGCAGCAATGTCTGTAGACGGACGGTTATTTATGGTATTTTTCAGCCTTTTTATCGGATATGGTCAGGGTTTTCAGCCGGTGGCAGGGTATCAGTTTGGAGCTGAAAATAAAAAAAAGTTAAAGCAGGCATTTATTTTTACTTTATGGAGCAGCATCATAGCGGCGGCAGGAATCGGTCTGGCAGGATTCCTTTTCGCACCGATGACCATGAGCTTCTTTTTAAAAGAGGATATGGCAGCACAAATTGGCATTTTTACTTTTCGAAGCCAGTGTCTGATACTTCCGCTGATTCCGATAGGTATTTTAAGTAATATGCTGTTTCAGGGAATCGGGCAGCAGGGGAAGGCGGCATTTCTGTCGGCGTGCCGTCAGGGAATTGTATTTCTTCCGTTGATTTTCCTTCTGTCGGAATGGATCGGGCTGGCGGGAGTGGAGATTGCGCAGGCATTGTCAGATGGGTTGACTGCAATCATCAGTATTCCATTTGTGTTTTATTATTTCCAAAAGAGTGAGAAAAAAAGAACAAAAAAACAGACCAGTGACGGAAAGCGGCAGCTATGAAGCGCCGTTTGGTCAACTGGTCTACTGAACCATTTCTACCAGATAAGCTAACATGGTAACAGGTTCTTTCTTCTGTGCTTTCATCTCTCTTACATATGCTTCGTATTTTGCTACGAACCTGGAAAGACCCAGCACTGCGTCCTGCTCTAAGAACATACAAATCCCTCCTTATGCAATTTATTATCTGAACAAACCTCTTTGTTCGTTTTGTATTATATACTTACCTTTGGTAAATGTCAACAAAAAAGATATGAAAAAATTGTGTAAAATTACCATAAAAGAAAATTAAGTTTTTGTTAATAAAATGTAAGGAATATTTGGTGTATGATGATAAGGAATGAAATAACAGATAACGCATACAGGAGCAGATAAAAATAAATGAGACAGACCGGAAGAGGAAAGAGAACAACAGGAAGAAAAAAATATACATATAGGAAACCACATACAGCAGCAGAATACCGGCGCAGAAGAAGACAGCAGCAGGTACGGATTCAGAGAATGCTGCTGCTTTTAGGAATTGTTCTTGTAGTAATTTTCATATTTGTATTAGGTGGAAAATTGCTCCGCTGGACAAGGGAAAAACATTTGGCAGCAGCAGATGCACCGGCAGCCATTACCAAAGTGGTAGAGAATCCGCCGGATTATGATGTGCAGCTTCTTACGATAAATGATTATTCCAGACCGGGGCTTGCAATTGATCAGGTAAATGGCATTGTGGTGCATTATACTGCAAATCCGGGAACCACAGCGCAGCAGAACCGTGATTATTTTGAAGGCTTAAAGGACAGCCATGAAACACATGCCAGCAGTCATTTTGTCATCGGACTGGATGGTGAACTGATTCAATGCATCCCATGCAAAGAGATTTCCTATGCATCCAATGACAGGAACAATGATACGATTTCCATCGAATGCTGTATCCCGGACGATACCGGAAGATTCAACGATGCCACCTACCAGACATTAGTGCATCTGGTGGCATGGCTTTGTGGCAGATATGATCTGACCATGGATGATGTCATCCGTCATTATGACGTAACCGGAAAAAACTGTCCGAAATATTATGTGGAACATGAGGATGCCTGGAAGCAGTTTAAGGTGGATGTGGCAGATTATATAGAAAAGAATGGCGTTGACCCGGAAAATCTAAAAAATGACAAGGAGTAAGTCTTGCCAAATCTTCTGATTTCAAGTAATATTAAATCATTGATAGTGGAGAGACGAAAAGTCCACTGGTTGTAAGAAGGAAAAACATGTTAGAAGAGATTTGTAAGGCACTGACCGAAGAGACGAATATACGTGAAAATCTGATAGAATTAAAGAAAAGCATAAAAAATCAGGATGCATTGAAGGAATGGAAAGAATACCATGCAACGCATCCGGTTTTGTATGCTTTTTTGAGTTCCGAAGATGCTAAAATCCGGAAAAATGCAGCACTTATTCTGGGTGAGACAAATGAATCAGGGGCGGCAAAAGCACTGTTTGAGGCATACCAGAGGGAGAATACACGCTTTGTGAAAAGTTCTTATCTTACTGCAATGAATGGACTTGATATAGAGATTTATCAGGACGCATTCGGGAAGCGTTACAAGGAATTGTTAGCAGAAGTTCCGGCAGAAAGCGAAAAGAAGCACAGAACGGAAGAACTGCATGCTCTGGATAAATTGTTAGGTGGGCTGAACCAGAATAAGAAGCATCGTTTTACTGGATATGAAGAAGAGGTAGAAGTGCTTCTGACAACCAATCCTGCATATCGTGAGATTACGGCAGAACAGATAAAAAAAGATCGTCCGGTGCTGGTTCCGGCAGGTGTAAAAGTAAAGACAACACATCTCAGGGATGTGATAAAGATTCGTACTTTCCGGGAGATGCTGTTGCTATTGTCCGGGGGACACCGGATTGCTGCAGAACCGGAAGCGGTAGCAGAGGCATATGCAAAATCAAATCTGATGGAGTTATTAAACAGGCTGCATGAGGGCAATCCACCATTTCGCTTCCGCATGGAAGTAAGGGGCATTGCACCGGAAGAAAAAGGCAGCTTTATCCGGAAAGCGGCAGCAACATTAGAAGATTTAACCGGACATCAGCTGTTAAATACGGTAGATGGCTATGAAATAGAATTGCGGCTTACGAAGAATACGGATGGCACATTATATCCATCCTGTAAATTATTTACGATTCCAATGCGGAGATTTTCTTACCGGAAGGAAGCAGTTGCAGCATCCATTCATCCGGCAAATGCAGCATTATTTATGAAGCTGGCAGAACCTTATCTGAAAAAGGGTGCACAGGTATTGGATCCGTGCTGCGGAGTTGGTACCATGTTAATAGAACGTGACCTTCTGGTGCCGGCGGGAGATATGTACGGACTGGATATTTTTGGGGAGGCTGTGATAAAGGCAAGAGAGAATGCCAAAGCGGCAGGAAGGCAGATTAATTATATTAATCGTGATTTTTTTGATTTTACACATAAATACCTTTTTGATGAAATCATTTCCAATATGCCATTGAGAGGGAAGAAAACAAGAGAAGAACAGGATGCCTTTTACAGTCAGTTCTTTGATTGTGCAGGAAAATTCCTGAAAAATGGTGGTCATATGATTTTATATTCCAATGAGGGCGGCTTTGTAAAGAAACAGCTGCGGAGACATATGGAATATCGTCTATTAGACGAGTTCTGTATACGGGAAAAAGAAGGTTTTTATTTATTTATAGTCGGTAAAAAGGGGTAACAAAAATGATGCAGAAGTTGGACATGCAGGGGAGTAATGAGTTAATGTTTGGAGCGGAATTACTCGACGGAAGAGTGCTTCAGGGATTACAGGACCGTTTCTGTGCCTGTAATAATTTATATTGTGTATGCTTAAGCCAGATGCAGGGGGTTGTGACCAAGGCATATGGTTCCAAGGAAGAACTGAATTATATTCATGAAAAAGTCGGTATGGCACGCCATATTGTGCTGCTGAACAGACTGATTACCTCTGAGATGGAAGATGTAGTGGAAGAACCATTGGAAGAGGATTATTTGAAAATGAACGGTGTTGCAATCCGTGTAGGCGGTAAGATTGCAGCAATCTGGATTGTCATTGGTGTGCTTTCTGATATAGCCGCACCAGAACAGGAGATTCCGGAGAATATCCAGAAGACTACGACAAAGCAGTATTACAATTCACTTGATTTTTTAACCTATATATCCAAACAGTATTTTGCTACAAAGTTGGATGAGCTTCTGGCACAGGAAGCATTTGCCAAAAACAGGGAAAGCCAGGAGCAGATTAAGACAGAATTACAGCGTACAGAGGTCATGACTTCTATCGTGAAAATGCTGGAGAGTGAAAATGGCTTTTCCCAAATTGCAGACGAAATTCTGACAGATGTATGCAATTATCTGAAAATCAGTAATGCAGCATTGATTCGTATTAACCGGGATGGCGAGACTGCGGATATGATAAGTGAATGCTGTCTGGAGGAAGAGGATGCATTGATTGCAAAATGCCAGGGCATTTCCACATCAGAATTTCCTTTTACCAATGGCAAGCCTTATATGATTTCAGCAGATTCCATACTGCCGCCCGCATTTGCACAGTTTTTTGAAAAATGGAATATTCAGGCGGCAATCAGCCTGCCCGTAGAGATTAACGGGGAAGCTGCCATGTATTTATGCTTCTTTGAACTGCGGAAACGCCGTATCTGGGATGTTTCCGATATTAAATTTTTAAATGAAGTAAAACAGATTGTGCAGAGTATTTTGATTAAGCGGATTACAAAGAATTCGCTGGCAAGTTCTTATGCATCCCTAGAGGCAATCCTTGAAAATGTAGGCTGTGGAATCTGTGTAAGGGATATGCTTTCGGAGAAGATTCTTTATACGAACCAGCAGTTTCACAGGTTATTTGCAGATGACCGGTTTGAAAAGCAGCAGGATGAGATTTTCCGTTCCGGTAATAAGCGTTATGGAAACGGCAATTTTGTAGAATATTATTCCAAAGAGGATAACCGGTATTTTGACATTTATCATACCCAGATTAACTGGGTGGATGGCAGAATGGTTATGCTGCTGACGGTTTATGATGTGACGGATAAAAAGCTTTATCAGCAGAAGATTGAACGCCAGGCGAATAATGATTTCCTGACGGGACTTTATAACAGAATGCGTTGTGAGCATGATGTGGAAATCTATATCCAGAGAGCCAGGGAACAGGGTGGCAAGGGAGCACTCTGCTATATTGACCTGGATGACTTTAAGCATATTAATGATGGTCTGGGACATCAGTATGGGGATATTCTGCTGCAGACGATTTCAAGAAGCCTGCGGGGAGTGACCGGACTGGAATCTACCTGCTACCGCATGGGTGGTGATGAGTTTATCATCATTGTTAATCAGGAAAAATATCAGCGTCTGGATGAGATTTTAACAGAGATTAGGAATATTTTCTCCAAGCCATGGTTCTTAAAAGGTGGAGATTACTACTGTACCATGAGTATGGGGGTGGTATGTTTCCCGGATGACGGAGACAATGTACAGGAATTAATCAAAAAAGCAGATATTGCTTTATACGAAGCCAAAAAGGGTGGTAAAAACCGTATAGAATTCTATGATGAAAATGTAGAAGCGACATCCTTTAAGCGGCTTGATTTAGAGAAGAATATGCGTTATGCCACTACAAATTCCTGCCAGGAATTTGAGGTGTATTATCAGCCGATTGTGGATATTTCCAGATCGGGAGACCCATGTAGTGGAGCCGAGGCACTTATCCGCTGGAATTCTGAGGCAATGGGGATGATTTCCCCGTCTGAATTTATTCCACTGGCAGAATATTTAGGACTTATCAATCCAATCGGAAGCTTTGTATTGAAAGAAGCCTGCCGCCGTTGTAAATACTGGAATGACATGGGACATCCGGAGTATCATGTCAATGTAAATCTTTCGGTGGTACAGCTATTGCAGAATGATATGAAAGAAAAAGTCAGGGAAGTGTTGGAAGAGACAAAGATGGATCCGGCAAACCTTACCCTTGAAGTAACAGAGAGCCTTGCAATTAACGATATGAAGCGTATGAAGAAGATTCTTTCGGATATCAAGAGCCTTGGCGTAAAGGTTGCACTGGACGATTTTGGAACAGGCTATTCTTCCTTGAACCATATCCGTGAGCTGCCGATTGACATTATCAAGATAGACCGCTGCTTTATCATTGACATTGGAAAAGATGAGTATTCAGAGGCCTTTGTAAAGATGGTATCAGAACTGGCAGAGACCATCGGAGTACGGATTTGTGTAGAGGGGGTAGAGGAAACGGAACAGGTGGAGAAGCTCCGCAGCATGAAGGTGCAGTATATTCAGGGTTATTATTATGGTAAGCCAATGCGTGCAGAGGACTTTGAAAAGAAGTATCTGTAGAAATAAAAGAATGAGTAAAAAGCTGATGGAAGGAAAGCTTTTTACCCATTTTAAGTTTAGCAGTCTATCTCCAGTTCTACCGGACAATGGTCGGAACCAGGAACTTCCGTATGAATGGCAGCTCCCTTTAACTTCTCTTTTAAGGACTGGGAAACCAGAAAATAATCAATACGCCATCCGGCATTCTTTTCTCTTGCGTGGAAACGGTAGGACCACCAGGAGTAGATGCCTTCCTGTTCCGGGTAGAAATAACGGAAGGTATCGATAAAACCATTCTCTAAAAGAACAGAGAATTTTTCCCGTTCTTCATCTGTAAATCCGGCATTTTTACGGTTGGTTTTCGGATTCTTCAAATCAATTTCTTTGTGGGCAACATTCAGGTCACCGCAGAAAATAACCGGTTTCTTTTCTTCTAATCCCTTTAAATACTGTAAAAAAGCATCTTCCCATTCCATACGGTAGGAAAGCCTTGCCAGTTCGCTCTGGGAGTTTGGTGTGTAGCAGGTGATGAGATAGTAGTTTTCATATTCTAATGTGATAACACGTCCTTCTTCATCATGCTCCGGGATGCCAATGCCATAGCTTACAGAAAGAGGTTCCTTTTTGGTAAAGATGGCAGTGCCGGAATAGCCTTTTTTCTTCGCATAATTCCAGTACTGGTAATAGCCCGGAAGGGAAAGGTCAATCTGTCCTTCCTGCAGTTTAGTCTCCTGAATACAGAATGCATCTGCATTGATTTCATGGAAGAAATCTAAAAATCCTTTATTGACACAGGCACGTAAGCCATTTACATTCCAGGAAATAAATTTCATAGTGAGTCTCCTTTTTATTGATACATATCGGTGATTGCGAAAAAGCGGTGTTTTATTTGAAAAAGATCTGTATTCGAAGAATTGGTGGCTTATGTGAAGTGAAATGCCAGCAATTCTTAGCTGCATATTTTTCTTGATGGTAAACTGTCTTTCCGTTGCTTTGACCGGATGCCGTCACTGTCCGCCGGGTGCGGATGCCACATAATAACTGCAAGGGGCACTAAGAATTTCGAGGCATATTTTGTAAGGTCCGGCAATCGGCACAAATTCACATCCATGTTCATATGTGCCTCGCTGGCACGTCCCTGTGCCAGCGTTGCCGGGTGCCGGACGAAATTCCAAGTGCCCCTAACAGCCATTAAAAGGCATCCGTACTCCGGCGGACAGTACCGGCATCTTGTCAAACATTGGAAAGACTGCTTTCTATCACAAAAAGAAAAATATGCAGCTTAGAACTGCGGTATTTCATGTCAAAGCCACCGGTACTTCAAATACAGCCTTTTGAAATAATAATTTCTTTTCGCAATCACATATTTGTTTCATTATACCCATTAGACTGGATATTCTTCAAGAAAAATATTATACTATTTTTATATATAAAAATGCAACGTATTATGGAGTTATAAGCAAAGGAGGACATGCGATGTTAGAGAAGGTAGATTTAAACCGGAAGATGGGGAAAAAGGAATATAAGGAGTGGATGGACGATTTGCAGCCAAAGTTATCCTATCTGCAGAGAGCCTGTAAGGAACAGAAGATTCCAGTCATGATTGTATTTGAGGGATTTGGTGCAGCAGGAAAAGGAACATTGATTAATAAAATCATTGAGCCTTTAGACCCGAGGGGATTTTCCGTTTATGCTACTGCAGTGGAGACCAAGGAAGAGAAAATGCATCCGTTCCTGTGGCGTTTCTGGACGAAGATTCCATCCCAGGGAAGAATTGCAATTTTTGACAGAAGCTGGTACCGGAGAGTGTTGGTGGACCGCTTTGACGGTGTGACCACAAAGGAGCAGCTTGATTATGCATTTGGAGAAATCTGTTCCTTTGAAAAACAATTAACGGATGATGGTATGGTAATTATCAAATTGTTTGCAGATGTGTCAAAGAAGGAGCAGAAGAAGCGTTTTGATAAGCTTCTGGAAGATAAGAAGACTGCATGGCGGGTAACAAAGGACGATTTGGCGAGAAATAAGCATTATGAAGAATATCTTGCCATGAATGAAGAAATGCTGGAAAAGACGGATTCTGAATATGCACCGTGGCATATTTTAGAATGTACCGACCGGGAATATGCAGCAGCAAAGATGACGGAAATCGTAGTTTCTGTGTTGGAGCAGGCAATCGCAGATAAGAAAGCCGAACAGGAGAAGAGGGAGCAGGAGAAAACAAAGGCGCAGGAAATAAAACAGGAAAAGGATACTTTGCAGGAAGCAGGAGCCGCATCACAAAAGGAGCAGGTACTTAAGAGCTCCGTACTGGCTGGAGTTGACCTTTCAAAGAAGATGGAAAAAGAGGAGTACAAAAAAGAACTTGCACGTCTTCAGGCAAGACTTTCCGAGCTTCATAATGAACTTTATAAATACCGGATTCCGGTGGTGCTGGCATTTGAAGGCTGGGATGCCGGTGGAAAAGGCGGAGCCATCAAACGGCTGACCCAGGCATTGGATCCAAGGGGGTATCAGGTAAATCCGGTGGCAGCACCCAATGATGCAGAAAAAACACATCATTATCTGTGGCGTTTCTGGAAACAGTTTCCAAAGGATGGTCATGTGGCAATATTTGACCGTTCCTGGTATGGCCGCGTTATGGTTGAGAGAATCGAAGGCTTCTGTCAGGAAGAGGAATGGAAGCGTGCTTACCATGAGATGAACGAAATGGAAGAGCAGCTGGCGCATCATGGAACCATTGTTTTAAAATTCTGGATGCACATTGATAAGGATGAGCAGGAGCGTCGTTTTAAGGAGCGTATGGAAAACCCGGCAAAGCAGTGGAAGATTACCGATGAGGACTGGCGCAACCGTGAGAAATGGGATGCTTACGAAAAGGCAGTGGATGAAATGCTGATTCGTACCTCTACCACTTATGCACCATGGATTTTAGTAGAGGCAGACTGCAAGTATTATGCCAGAATTAAAGTGCTTCGTACGGTGGTAGAAGCAATTGAGAAGCGTCTGAAAGAAGAAAAAGAACGGAAATAATTACCACTTGGTTCGTATTTCTTACCACTTATTCCAAAGGCATTTACAGAAAAATGTGTTTGTGTATAATGAGTGACATACACCATGGCCGATACTTGGCGCAGCACTGCTTTTGTCCATAGGCTTTGATAGCATGAAAGTGTATTTTGATAATGCGATGATGCAGCAGCCACAGGCAACGATTTATCTGGATGCATCCTTTTCCGGCGTAACAATTATATATGAATAAGAAATAGCATAGAGAAAGCTGTCAGCAAAATTTTGCTGGCAGCTTTCTCTAATGTATTTTATGCCTGTGTGCCCGGAAGCCGGAGGCTTGATTTCATCAGCAGGGCTGCAATTGCGGCAGTGAGAATTTCCGTAATCCAGAAAGCATGGAATACGCACTGTGGACCAAAGGCTTTACAGAGAACAAATGCAAGCGGAATGATAAAAAGGATATAACGGAGCAGTGAAATAATTAAGGACTGTCCGCCCTTTGAAAGCCCTTCCAAAGCACCGGAGGCAGTAATGGATACGGTGGAAATCAGGAAACCACAGCAGATAATCCGAAGGGCATTGCTTCCCACGGAAATTGTGGTGGCATTGTCTGTAAACATTCCGATAAGGTAAGGTGATGCAGTAAAGCAGATAATCATACCAAGAAGCATAATGACACCGTTCATACAGAGGGTAAGATGATAGATTTTCTTCACACGCTTGATTTCACCGGCACCGTAATTGAAGCCCACCAGCGGACGCATCCCCTGGATAATTCCATTGGCAGGAAGGTAGAGGAAGGTCTGCAGTTTGTAATAGATTCCGACGACTACCACATAACACTGGTCATATGCGGCAAGGAGTCCGTTTAAAAATGAGATCAGTAAGGACGGCAGAGCCAGATTTAAGATGGCAGGAATGCCGATACCATATAATTTCAAATCAAGATGTTTGTCCCGGATAAGATATTTTCGACTAATCCGTACACTGATTGGGCGCAGAAAATAGGCAAAGAGATAAAAAATAAGAGTCAGCAGCTGTCCGATACCGGTGGCAAGGGCAGCTCCGCGCATTCCCATTTTCGGGAAGAAGCCAATTCCGAAAATCAAAAGCGGGTCTAAAATGATATTGGCAATACAGCCTAGCATCAGTCCAATCATGGAGACATTCATTCTGCCGACAGACTGAAAGACCTTTTCAAAGGTTAAATTCATCATAATAATGATACTGAATACAAATACAATATTTGCATATTCTACACCTGACTTAAGAACATTGCTGTCGGTGGTAAAGCGGCTTAAAAACGTAGGAATCAGGGCAATGCTTCCAATCGTTAAAATGACACCATGCAAAATAGAAAAGAAGAATCCATGGGTGGCAGCAATATTGGCTTTTTCCCCTTCTTTTGCACCAAGGTGAAAAGAAATTAAAGCATTAATTCCGACACCAAATCCAATTGCCACAGCATTGATAAAATTCTGCACCGGATAGACCAGGGAAAGGGCAGTCATGGCATCTTCACTGATTTTAGCCACAAACAGACTGTCTATAATATTATAAAGAGAATTTACCAGCATGGAGATAACCATAGGAAGTGCCATGGTAGTCAGCAGTGGTAAAATCGGTTTTTCTTTCATAAAATCTTCATTCATAATAATTGCTCCTTTTTTTCTTTTTTCTCACTAATCCAAAGTGTGAGAAAGAACAAAGAATGTGCCTTGGCACATTCTCGCACCTGCGGCGGTCGCTTGCGACATCTACCTTATACGCCGCAGTGCGCATCCTCGCGGAGCGTTTTTTACTTTACAGGAAAGCAATTTCCTGTAAAGTAAAAAACGCCACACAATTATCACAAGGATAATTGTGTGGCGAAAAGTAGTCAGACTAGAAAAATCCACACCAGTTTTAGCGTTATGAAAATAGCATAAATCATAGGAAAAGTCAAGATAATATCATAGAGCGGAAGAAGATGGCTTAAATATGAATTGGAACATGCAATAGAAAAATGATTGACAAATACCCTATGGGGGTATAATATGAGCATACCGGTAGGGGGTATATGACTATCGGGAAATGTGTATTGGAATGTGAAGATAGAAGGGAGCCTGACTATGGCAGAAGAAAAAGAGATGTGTTCATCCTGCTGCGAACGGAAGAAGCACAGACAGGAAGCAGAATATCAGGATTTATTAAAACGCTTGAACCGGATTGAAGGACAGGTGCGGGGTGTAAAGAAAATGTTGGAAGAAGACCGTTACTGTGTGGATATTTTAACGCAGGTGTCTGCAATTAATTCTGCACTGAACTCCTTTAATAAAGTGTTGTTAGCGGAGCATATCAAATCCTGTGTGGTGGATGACATCCGTGCCGGAAAGGAAGAAGCGGTGGATGAGCTTTGTGCGACCCTTCAGAAACTGATGAAATAGAGGAGGACAAAAGTGTGAAACAGGAACGTTATGAAGTCACAGGTATGACGTGTTCTGCATGCTCTTCCCGTGTGGAAAAGTGTGTGTCAAAGATTGACGGAGTGGAAAATGTATCCGTAAATCTGCTGACCAACAGTATGCAGGTGTCCTATGACGAGAATAAGGTCAATGAAGATATCATTGTATCAGAAGTAGAGAAGGCAGGTTATGGTGCTGCACTGGCAAATGCCGGAAATGAGAAACGTACCGGCAAAGGGAAAAGGATAAATAAGGCAGAGCAGGAAATTCATGAGATGAAAATCCGTCTGATCTGGTCTGTTATTTTTCTGATTCCGATGATGTATATTTCCATGCACCATATGTTTTATGAATGGTTTGGAATTCCGGTACCGGGATTTATCAAGGCTGCATTTCACGGAGATGAGAATGCACTGGCATTTTCCTTTTCCCAGTTTTTATTGCTGCTTCCGATTATGTATCTGAACCGGAAATATTTTATTGTAGGATTTAAGAATCTTTTTGTACACAGAAGCCCGAATATGGATTCGCTGATTGCACTTGGGGCATCGGCTTCCGTTATCTATGGTGTATTTGCCATTTTCCGGATTGGTTATGGCCTGGGACATCAAGATATGGCACTGGTAAGCCGGTACAGCATGGATATTTATTTTGAGTCTGCAGGAATGATTCTGACTTTGATTACTGTTGGAAAATATTTAGAGAGCCGTTCCAAAGGAAAGACCAGTGAAGCTATTGAGAAGCTGATGGACTTGGCTCCGAAGCAGGCAAAGGTCTTAAGAGATGGCAAAGAAGTTACGGTTCCGGCAGAGGAACTGGTAAAAGGTGATTTGGTGCTGGTTCGTCCCGGTGAAACCGTTCCGGTGGACGGAGTGATTGAAGAGGGACAGTCAAGCCTCGATGAATCTGCCATTACAGGGGAGAGCATTCCGGTATATAAGGAAGTGGGAGATACTGCAATTTCCGCAACGATTAACCAGAATGGTTTCTTGAAAATCCGTGCATCCAAAGTCGGAGAAGATACCACCATCAGCCAGATTATTCATCTGGTGGAAGAAGCTGGCTCCAGTAAAGCACCGATTGCCAAGATGGCAGATAAGATTGCAGGAGTCTTTGTGCCGGTGGTTATTACAATTGCCGTGATTGCTGCAATCATCTGGCTCATCAGTGGGGCAGCCTTTGAATTTGCACTTTCTATTGGAATCGCGGTGCTGGTTGTTTCCTGTCCGTGTGCCCTTGGACTTGCGACACCGGTAGCTATTATGGTAGGAACCGGAAAAGGTGCAGAAAACGGAATCCTGATTAAGTCCGGCGAAGCACTGGAAACGGCGCACAGTATCGATACCGTAGTTATGGATAAGACCGGAACCATAACAGAAGGTAAGCCAAGAGTTACAGATGTGAGTGTTGGAACCACAGAATTAAACGAAAAAGAATTTGTGGCAATTGCAGCAGGCGTTGAGCAGGGAAGCGGGCATCCGCTGGCACAGGCAATTCTGCAGTATGCGAAAGAGCAGGAGATTATGCCCCTTGCCATGAAAAATTTTAAGACAATTCTGGGCAGAGGAATTGAGGCTGAAGACGAAAATGCATCTTATTATGCGGGAAACGAAGCCTTTATGAAAGAAAAGGGAGTGTCATTGGATGACCTTGGAGATACTCTGGACAAGCTGGCAGAAGAAGGAAAGACTCCATTAATCTTTGCGAAAAATAACAGCCTTCTGGGTATCATTGCAGCAGCAGATGTGGAAAAGAAAACCAGCCGCTATGCCATTGAAGCATTCCGTAAGATGCACATTGAGGTAGTAATGCTGACCGGAGACCATAAACGTACCGCCGAAGCCATTCGTAAGAAGCTTGGAATTCCAAAAGTAATTGCAGAAGTATTGCCGGAGGATAAGGAACGGCATATTGCCAAACTGCAGCAGCAGGGACATAAGGTTGCCATGATTGGAGACGGAATCAATGATGCACCGGCACTGGCAAGAGCCGATGTAGGAATTGCCATTGGAGCAGGAACAGATGTGGCAATCGAAAGTGCAGATGCGGTACTGATGCGGAATGATCTGATGGATGCCGTAACAGCCATCCGGTTAAGTAAAGCGGTTATCCGCAATATCAAGGAGAACCTGTTCTGGGCATTCTTCTATAACAGCATTGGAATTCCACTGGCAGCAGGCGCTTTATACCCGGCATTTCATATTAAATTAAATCCGATGTTCGGTGCAGCAGCAATGAGCTTAAGCAGCGTCTGTGTAGTATGCAATGCTCTCCGGTTAAAGCTTTTTAAACCGCAGCGATTAGAGCAGACAGCAGGAAATGTGGCAGAACAGATAGTGGAAAAAGCAGCAGGAAGTCAGATAGAACAGTCAGCAGAAAAAGTGACAGATAATAATGAAAATGATAAGGAGGATAATAAAATGAAAGAAACACTTAAAATTGAAGGAATGATGTGTGAACACTGTAAGAAACATGTGGAAGAAGCATTAAATGCCATGGAAGGAGTAAAGGCAGCTGTCAACCTTGAGACAAAGAGTGCTGAAGTAACCATGGACAAAGAGATTCCGGATGCAGCATTTGCAGAAGTGATTGAAAAAGCAGGATATCAGCTTACCGGTGTTGAAAAATAACAAAATAACGTTATAAAAATCAAAAAAAATTAGGAAAAATGCAAGAAAAAAATTCCCTTATGCTATAAAATTATGTTATAATAAGTGTAATTGAAACAACATGGGCGAAGGCAGAGGGAAGAAGTTAGGAGGACGGTTCCCGCAAAAGGAACCGTCCTCTTTTACTTTACAGGAAATTGCTTTCCTGTAAAGTAAAAAACGCTCCGCGAGGATGCGCACTGCGGCGTATAAGGTAGATGTCGCAAGCGACCGCCGCAGGCGCGAGAATGTGCCAAGGCACATTCTTTATTCCACGAGTAGCGGAAAAACCACAGCACATGATGGACAGACAGGAGGAACAGTTTTTATGTGGTCATATGACAGTGTATTTTATCAGATTTCAACATTGGGATTTTGCGGGGCACCAACAGAAAATGATGGTGTTCTGGCTCATCGGATAAAGAAAGTGGAAGACTGGATTCCGCATATGGTAAAGCTTGGAGTGGATGCAATATATTTCTGTCCGGTTTTTGAATCAGACCGTCACGGTTATGATACCAGGGATTATACAAAGTTAGATGTAAGACTTGGAACCAATGAGGACTTTAAAGAAGTATGTGGAAAATTACATGACAACAATATCAAAGTAGTGTTGGACGGAGTGTTTAACCATGTGGGAAGAGGCTTCTTTGCATTTCAGGATTTACTGAAAAACAGAGAGAATTCTCCATATAAGGACTGGTTCACAAATGTGAATTTTGGCTGGAATAATAATTATAACGACGGACTTTCCTATGAAGGCTGGGAAGGACATAATGAGCTGGTAAAACTGAATTTGCGGAATGAAGAAGTAATCCGGCATATCTTTTCAGCAGTAGAAGGATGGATAAAAGAATTTGATATTGACGGACTGCGTCTGGATGTTGCATACAGTCTGGATATGGATTTTGTAAGAAGATTACGTCAGTTCGTAGATTCGAAAAAGGATGATTTTTATCTCCTGGGCGAGATGATTCATGGTGATTATAATCGTCTTTTGGATGAACAGAATATGTTGCACAGTGTAACAAATTATCAGGCATATAAGGGAATGTGGTCCAGCTTTAATGACCGCAACCTCTTTGAAATCAATTATACCCTGGAGCAGCATTTCTGCGGAATGTATCAGGGCAGGCATCTTTTGAATTTCCTGGATAATCATGATGTGAACCGTCTGGCAAGCACTTTAAGGGAAAAAGAACATCTTCCACTGGTATATGCAATGCTGTTTGCAATTCCTGGCATCCCATGTGTCTACTATGGAAGTGAATGGGCTGCAGAAGGAAAGAAAGAAAATGGTGGGGATGAAGCACTCCGTCCGTCTTTTGAAGCACCGGAATGGAATGAACTTACCGATTATATTTCCAGACTGGCGAAGGTTCATAAATCGGAAAAAACACTTTGCTATGGCAGCTACCGCAAGGTATTCTTAACAAACCGGCAGATTGTATTTGAGAGAAGCTTTGATGGTGAGCGGATTCTTGTAGCAATCAATCTGGAAGAGAATCCCTTCCATGCATCCTTTGATGCAGGAGCAGCAGAAGCAGTTGACCTGCTGACCGGAGAAAAAGCGGTATTTCAGGGTGGTCTCGATATGCCGGCATTTTCCGCAGCTTATTTAAAGATAACCGGATAAAAAGACAATGCATAAGAATAAGAGATAAGAGCTATAAGGAGGAAGAGCAGTAATGGCAGAGAAACGTAAATCTTCAGAAAAAAATAATATAGGAAAGAAACTGGCAATTGGATTAATTGCAGTAATTTCACTTCCGATTCTTCTGGTTGGACTTGCCGGAATTATCATAATGCATCTGGTACAGAATACAGCATTAAATGCAGGTGTGGGAACGATTATTTTAATTGTGGTTTTAGCGGTATTTGTGGCAGGTTCCCTGTGGCTTGCAGTAGCAATTGCCGGAAAACTGAAAGCTGTAATTGGCAGTATGGATAAGATTGCGGATGGAAGCCTTCAGTTAGAAGAACCAAAACATAATGAAAAAAATGATGAAATCAGCAAATTATTAGGCTCTGCCAATGATATGGTAAGAAGTTTTGCACAGATTGTGACCGGAATCCGTAGAGCCAGCAGGGAATTAAGCGAACTGTCTACGACATTCAGCCAGTCCTTTGACACTATGAATGAAGCGTTGGATCAGGTGAGCGGTGAAGTTGCTTCCATTACAGATAATACCGTTTCACAGGCAGAGAAAACACAGCATGTACAGCAGAAAGTAGCAGAAATCGGCAATGCTATTGAAGTAATTGCCAGCAATATTACACTTCTTTCAGACAGTGCATTAAAAATGAAAGACTGCAATGAATCAGCAGAGGTGATTATGCAGCAGCTGGTGGAAATCAGCAGACAGAACAGGCAGTCTATTGATGAAGTGCAGAGCCAGACAGACAGAACCAATCAGTCTGCCTTACAGATTCGTACTGCAACAGAGATTATTGCAGGAATTGCAAGCCAGACAAATCTGCTTGCTTTAAATGCAAGTATTGAAGCTGCACGGGCAGGAGAACAGGGAAAAGGATTTGCCGTAGTTGCAGAAGAAATCCGTACCTTGGCAGACCAGTCCAGAGAGTCTTCAGAGCAGATTAATAAAATTGTTAATGAACTGATTGATAATTCTAATGTCAGTGTAGAGATTACCGGAAAAGTATCAGAAGCATTTGAACAGCAGAATACAAAGATTCGTGAGACAGAGACAATCTTTACTGCCTTGAATCATGAAATTGAAAGTGTCAGCACTTCTATTCAGGGAATCAATTCAGAAGTCGGTGGTTTGAATGAACATAAGAGTGCCATTGAAGAGAAAATGGATTCGCTTGCTGCAGTAGCAGAGACAAATACAACAAGTGCCAGAGATACATCTGAGGCAATGAACGAGTTTGAAGCTTTGGTAGAAGAATGTAAGAATGCAACTGCCAGAATTACTTCTGTAGTAGCAGAACTGGATGAAAATATCCGTAAGTTTAACGTTTCTTCCATGAAAGAAGAAGTAGAGAAAAACATGATGTAATAAACGGTATACAATTGCAAAGAGAAGGGTATTCCACAGGCCGAAGGAGTGCATATGGAATACCCTTTTGTGTATCTTTAAGGAGATTAAAATGAAAACAGAGATTTATACGATACCAATACAGGATGCATTTGCAGAGGAAAGCGAATGTCCGGTCTGCAGAATGTATCAGAAATTAGAAGAAAATGCTATCAATTATACCATTGGACCGGGTGCAAGTTACATGGAGGGAGATATCCGGGAGCAGAGCGATGAACAGGGCTTCTGTCAGAAACATTTGGAAATGTTATATGAATATCCGAATAAATTAGGACTTGCCATGATGTTAAAGACCCATATGGATAAGACAGCTAAGGAGTTAAAAAAAGCAATGAAAGCACCACTGCCTCAGGCAGCCGTACTTTTCAAGAAAAAGAGCCAGCCAGTCCATCCGGTGATTACTTTTGTGGAAGAAAAAGAGAAAAAGTGCTTTGTGTGTGATTACATTAATCACAGCTTTACAAATTATATCAATACCATTTACTATTTATATGAAAAAGAAGAAGACTTCCGCAAACAGTTTGCAGCATCCAAAGGCTTTTGTGTAAATCATTATAAAGTTCTGTTTTCCGGTGCTCCGGAATATATGGGTAAGAAATACCTGAATGAATTTCTGATGACTTTAAATGAGACTTTTATTAACGGATATGAGAGGGTGCGGGATGATTTAGAATGGTTCATCTGTAAGAATGATTACCGTTATAAGGAGCAGCCTTGGAAAAATGCAAGGGATGCACTGCAGAGAGGACTGGTAAAGGCAGGAAGTATCATGGAGGCAGAAGAAAAGAAGGAATAGGTAGAAGTAATAAAAGAAAAGGGGATAGAAGAAGACGTAAGAGCAACAGGTAAATAAAAACAGGAAAGAGAGGTATTTATGACAAGCTATATTTTACTGGTAGCAGCAGTGATTTTATTGTGCCTGTCATTGAATAAAATGTCCAACAAACTGGGAATTCCAATGCTGTTGGCATATATTCTTCTTGGCATGATGTTTGGAACAGATGGAATTTTAAAGATTCCTTTTGATAATTTTACGATTGCCGAACAGATTTGTACGGTGTCCTTAATCTTTATCATGTTTTACGGTGGATTTGGAACCAACTGGAAACAGGCAAAGCCGGTGGCTGGTAAAGCAGTATTATTATCAACAGTGGGTGTTATACTGACCGCAGTAACAACCGGAGCATTCTGTCATTTTATATTGAAAATGGATTTCTGGGAAAGTATGCTGATTGGCTCTGTAATCAGTTCTACGGATGCGGCATCGGTCTTTTCAATCCTTCGTTCCAGACGGCTGAATCTTAAGAACAATACTGCATCCATGTTGGAGGTGGAAAGTGGTAGTAATGACCCATGTTCTTATATGCTGACCGTAATTATATTAACAATAATGAGCGGAGAATTAAGTGGTTTTTCGCTGGTTGTCATGATATTCTCACAGATTACTTTTGGCATATTAGTGGGGGTAGTTGTGGCACTGGCAGCAGCATTCATTTTAAAAAAAGTGAATTTTGCAACGGATGGATTTGATACGATATTTGTATTCAGTATGGCGCTGGTATCCTACGCCGGAGCATCCATGATAAATGGAAATGGTTATCTGGCAGCATACATTGCCGGAATTATCCTTGGCAACACTCCACTTCATCACAAAAAATCACTGGTGCATTTCTTTGATGGAATCACCGGATTGATGCAGATGCTGATTTTCTTCCTGCTTGGTCTGCTGGCATATCCATCCCAGTTGCCGAAGATACTGCCGATTGCACTGGCAATTGCGGTATTTTTAACATTTGTGGCAAGGCCGGTTTCTGTATTTGCTATCTTGATGCCATTCCGCTGCCCGGTAAAGCAGCAGCTTCTGGTGTCCTGGGCGGGGCTTCGTGGAGCGGCATCCATAGTATTTGCAATTATGGCAACAGTAAGCCCGGCATATACGAAAAATGATTTGTTCCACATAGTTATTTTCATTGTCCTGTTCTCTATCAGTATTCAGGGTACACTGCTTGGACTGGTGGCAAAGAAGCTTGACATGATAGACGAAAATGGCAACGTCATGAAGACCTTCAGTGACTACTCCGATGAAATGCCGGTGGAGTTTGTTAAAATCAGCATCAAAGCAGGACATCCATGGGAGAACCGCAAGATAAAAGACCTTACTTCCCTGCCGGATTTATTACTGGTACTGATTCTAAGAGGCGAGGAGCGTATCATTCCAAATGGCAACACGGTAGTGCTTGCCGGAGACAAGATAGTCTTAAGTGCTTTATCTCCGGAAGAAAATCTTGGCATCTGTCTGACAGAAATCCCAATCGAAAAAGACAGCAAGTGGATTGGAAAGCCATTATCCAGAATAAAACTGGGAGAAGAGAAGCTGGTTCTTGTTCTAAAGCGGAATGAGAAGGTTGTGATACCGAACGGAAATACTGTGATTCGTGAAAATGATGTGCTGGTAATCAGCCAGTTATAAAAAATTTAAAATATATGCAACAGAATGGAATTCAGCGACACTATATATATGAGACCGGTCAAAGGAAAGGACTTAGGAAGGTATAGGGTGAGCATATGGAACAGGAACTGCAGCTGGTGCGCAGGGCACAAAGTGGGGATACCGGTGCATTTGCACAATTATATGAAGGAGTTTATCAGGATTTGTATCGCTTTGCGTTATATGTGCTGAAGCATCCGCAGGATGCACAGGATGTGGTCAGCGATACCGTGACAGATGCATTTGCACAAATCGGGGAGCTTCGAAAGACAGAAGCGTTCCGGGCGTGGATATTCCGTATTTTAAGTAATAAGTGCAAACGTAAATTAAAAGAGTATGCAACCCGTCCGGAAGAGCTGACACCGGAGCTTTTAGAGCATATGGGAAAATCCGGAATGGATGAGCATGCAGCAGTCCGGAGCCTGTTCTTTGAGCTGCCTTCCGAGGAACGAATGATTATCGCCATGCATTTATTCTGTGGGTATAGCAGTAAGGAAATCGGAAAACTGTTAGACCTTAACGAAAATACCGTCCGCTCAAAAGAGAGCCGGGGAATAAAGAAAATGGTGGAGAAATATTGGAAGTGAGAAACGAAAGATATGCAAAAAGTCTGGAAAACAACAGAAAATTCAGATGAGATGGAGGTGCCGGTATGAATGAACAGGAGATTTTAACCCAGTTAAGAAAAGCGGCGGAAGAGATAGAGATACCAGAGACTCTGAAACCGGAACAGATAGAAAAACAATTACAGGAACAGAAAGCAAAACAGCAGCAGGAAAATCAGCACTTGGAACCGAAAAAATCGAAGAAAATAATTCCATGGCGCAGACTTGGAAGTATGGTGGCAGTGCTGGCACTGGTAGTATGCAGCGGAATTTATATAACAGTGACCCGTTTCGATAAGAATTCCGGTACAGGGCAGACGGATTCCGTAGCAATGACAGATACGCAGCAGACTGTGGGAGAAGCAGGTGAAACAGGGTATGTGGATGTGGCAGCTCTTGGAACAATGTATCATCCTGCATCGGATTATAAGGAGGTATATCAGACTCTTCTTAAGGGGTATCAGCAGAACTGGATAGAAGAGGAAACAAGTGCAGAGACAAGCTATGCTGCATCGGGAGCAATGAATTCCGGCAGTGACAAATATTACTACAGTGATGGAACTGAGTACGGAAGTGCCGTTGCCGATTTGTCGGAGGGCAGCAAGGAAGGCGGAAAAGATTATTCTACGACAAATCTGCAGATGGAAGGTGTAGACGAGAGTGATATTGCTAAAATTGATGGCAGTTACATTTATACGGTAGAGGATAAATACATTGTTATAACGGATATCCAGGATGGAAAATTAGAAGAAGTAACACGATTTCTCCCGAAAGACTGTGGCGCAGCAGACCGGGTGATGGAAATTTATGTGGATGGAGACCAGCTGATTCTGGTTGTGCAGGGCTATGAGACATCCTTGGGCGAAAGCAGCAAAGCTGGCTCTGATAAGGAAAACTCAGATAAAGAAAGCTCAGATGAAGAAATTGCTGTATCAGATGCTTCTGAAGACAGTGCATTCTGCTATAAAATGAATGGAAAAAGCACCACACAGATTCAGGTATACAGTATCGTAGACCGCAGGAATCCGGAATTTGAAGGAAGATTAATCCAGGATGGTTATTATAATACTTCCCGGAAAATCGGAGATGTAGTCTATCTTTTTACACAGTATCATATGACATCCGATGTGGTGGGATATGTAGAAAAGGAATATACCTCAGTGATTCCGAAGGTAAATGGAGAAAAGGTTGCCGCCGGTGAAATTTATCTGCCGGAGTCATCAGGAGAAAGTGGTATACTGGTTTCTTCGCTGGATGTAAATAAGCCGGATAAAGTGCTGGACAGTAAGCTTGTAATCTCTGGATATGCCCAGACTTATATCAGCAAAGATGCCCTGTATTTATATGAGGAAGATTATGATGGAGCAATGATTACCAATATTGCAAAATTTGCACTGGATGAGGGCAGAATCAGTGGTGTGGCGGCAACGGCAGTAAGGGGTTATGTCAGAGATACCTTTGCAATCAATGCCAGTGATGGATATCTCAGGGTATTGACCACCGATTATAGTACAGAGGATGAGGTGAATGCACTTTATATTCTGGATGAGAACATGAAATTAACCGGACAGTTGACGGGCATTGCACCGGGAGAAGAAATCTATGCCGCCCGCTTTATGGGAAACACTGGTTACTTTGTAACCTACCGGAATACCGACCCGCTGTTTACCGTGGATTTATCAGACCCGGCAAAACCGGAAATTATCGGCGAACTCAAGGTGACAGGCTTCTCCGAATATCTGCATTTCTGGGATGATACACATTTGCTGGGCATCGGTTATGAATCTGATGAGAAGACCGGAAATATAGAAAACATTAAGCTTTCCATGTTTAATATAGAAAATCCGGGAGAAGTAACCGAAGAAGCAAAGCTTGTATTAAAGGATGTAGATTATAGCGAAGCATTATATGATTATAAGAGTGTCATCATTTCAAAGGATAAGAATTTAATCGGTCTGGTTTGTGAGGATTATAGCAGCAGCAGAACAAAGCAGACCTACCAGATATATTCCTATGAAAATGGAACCTTTAAGAAACAGGCAGAAATTCCGGGCATTAACGGAGTCAATTACGAAAATGTCCGTGGAATGTATAGTGGCAATGTATTTTACCTCTGGATTAATGATAACATTACATCCTATGACATGACCGATGGATTTAAAAAGATAAAGGAGCGGGAGTGATTCTTGCAAAACTTTCCCGATAGCTTTATAATGACAATATATGTGCCGGGTGGTGGTATGAAAATATCATCACCCGGCAACTTATGCAGAATCGGTAACTGCGAAATGGAGAAATGATAAAAAAGATGGCAATCAATCCTAAGACACGAATATTTGATGATTGATACAGAATGTATTGTAATTCTTAGGATGCGTGTGTGTCTGATGTGAGGATGTCTTACCGCTGCTTTGACTGGATACGCCTTTTGTACGCCTGTAGCGAATACTGCTCCAGCTGCAAGGGGCTCTAAGAATTTTGAAAAAGCTATTCTATATATGGCAAACGGTGCAAAGTCACATCCATGTTCCTCTGCACCTCGCTGGTACATCCTTGTACCAGCGTTGCCGGATTTTGCCAAAATTCTAAGAGCCCCTAACAGTCTGCGCAAATGTATTCGCCTACAGGCGAACAGAAGGCAGTATCTTGTCAAACATTGGGAAGACAGACTCTCATAAACAAAGACACACACGCGTCATTAGAATTACAACATTCTGTAGTATAAAGCAAATATTTGCGTCATAGGATGAATGCGTATATTTATCATTAAACATTTCGCAGCAGCCATAACAACAAGTGCAAGGGAGAACAAACATGCAATATAGAGAAAATCCGGGAAACAAAGACCAGCTGTCCATCTTAGGCTATGGCTGCCTGCGTTATTCTAAGAAAGGAACCGCAATCGACCAGGAAAAGGCAGAGCGGGAGATGGCAGCGGCAGTGGAAGCCGGGGTCAATTATTTTGATACCGCATATACTTACGGTGGAAGTGAAGCATGCCTGGGAAAGTTCTTAGCAAAAGGCTATCGTGATAAGGTAAAAATTGCCACCAAGCTGCCGCATTATTATATTAAGGCAGAAGGTGATATGGAGCGGTATTTTAAGGAACAGTTAGAACGCCTTCAGACTGACCATGTGGAATATTATCTGATGCATATGTTAAATGATATTGCAGCATGGGAGCGGCTGACTGCACTTGGAATACAAGACTGGATTGCAGAGAAAAAGAAAAGCGGTCAGATTGGAAATATCGGATTTTCTTTCCATGGCGGAGCCACCCAGTTTAAGAAAATTATTGATGCCTATGACTGGGATTTCTGCCAGATACAGTATAATTATATGGATGAACATACCCAGGCGGGAACTGAAGGCTTAAAATATGCTGCAGCGAAGGGACTTCCGGTGATTATCATGGAGCCGCTGCGGGGCGGTAGGCTGGTGAATGCACTGCCAAAGGCTGCCAAAGCCATATTTGCATCTGCAGAACCACATCGTTCCCCGGCAGAATGGGGACTCCGCTGGATATGGAATCATCCGGAGGTGACAGTAGTGCTTTCCGGAATGAATGATATTGCACAGGTAGAGGAAAATGTAAGGATTGCATCGGATGCCACAGCAGATGCATTAACAGAGAAAGACTTGGAAATCTTTGAAAAGGTAAAGAAATCCATTAACCAGCATATGAAGGTACCTTGTACCGGCTGCGGCTACTGTATGCCATGCCCGCATGGAGTAGATATTCCGACCTGTTTTGCAGCATATAATACACGCTATACCGACAGCTTTTATTCCGGTATGAAGGCATATATTATGTGTACCACTTTAAAGACAAATCCGACCAACGCTTCAAAATGCCGTCAGTGCGGAAAATGTGAGAAACACTGCCCGCAGTCCATTGCCATCCGGCAGGAATTAAAACAGGTGGCAAAGAAGATGGAGAATCCGGTTTATAAGGTAGCAAGGGCGATTTCGAAGCACATTGGAAAGTATTAGAAAAAATATTATGAAATTTTGTAAAAAATAAAGGAAATTTGAAGGTGGACACAGAATTATAATAGCAGGGGTCGAATGACGTCCTCATAATGATAAAGATGATGGCAGTGCATTTACATCATGAAATGGTGATGTGACAGGAAGGGAGAAGATAAGGATATGACAATTCGGGAACGGATGGAGCGCATGGAGCATGAGATGTTAAGCCCTTATGCAGCATTAAGCGAGAATTCCAAAGGACGGGATTATCCGGAGGCACCTTGTGATATACGTCCCGTATACCAGAGAGACAGAGACCGTATTCTCCACTGTAAGGCATTCCGCCGTCTGAAGAATAAGACGCAGGTGTTCTTAACACCGAAGGGTGACCATTATCGTACCCGTATGTCGCATACCTTAGAGGTATCACAGAATGCCAGAACCATTGCAAAGGCACTGCGGCTGAATGAAGATCTGGTGGAAGCCATTGCATTAGGGCATGATTTGGGACATACGCCATTTGGTCATGCCGGAGAGCGGGTGCTAAATGAACTTTGTTCCGGTGGTTTTAAACATAATAAACAGAGCGTGCGTATTGTAGAGAAATTGGAAAAAGGCGGACAGGGACTGAACCTGACCTGGGAAGTGCGGGATGGCATTTTAAATCATCAGACCAGTACGATGCCGCATACACTGGAAGGCAAAATCGTCCGTTTCTCCGATAAAATCGCCTATATTCATCATGATATCGATGATGCGGTGCGTGGAAAGATAATGGTGGAAGAAGATATTCCAATCGATATACGGAAGGTATTGGGAAAGAATTCGGCAGACCGGCTGGATACACTGATTCATGATATTATTACCAACAGCATGGATAAGCCGGATATCATTATGTCCGATGAAATTTTCCAGGCAATGCAGGATTTACGGAAGTTCATGTTTGTAAGCGTATATACCAATCCCATTGCCAAAGGAGAAGAGACAAAGGCAGAAGGATTACTCAGCAAACTGTTTACATATTATATGGAACATCCGATGATAATGCCGGCACAGTATACCGATATGATTGCGGAAGGCGAAGAGGAAGAAAGGGTAGTATGTGATTATATCGCAGGAATGACCGACCAGTATGCAATTGCCAAATTCTCAGAATATTTTGTACCGAAGGCTTGGCAGGTGAATTAAGGAATGGCATATTATTCAGATGAATTAATAGAAGAAGTACGTTCCAGAAATGATATTGTAGATGTGATTTCCGGATATGTACGGTTGACAAAAAAAGGCAGCACGTATTTTGGACTGTGCCCCTTCCATAATGAAAAGACCGGTTCTTTTTCCGTATCACCGAATAAGCAGATGTATTACTGCTTTGGATGCGGAGCAGGCGGAAATGTATTTACTTTTCTGATGCAGTATGAGAACTTTTCATTCCCGGAAGCGATGGAGGCATTGGCAGAGCGTGCCGGAATCGAACTACCGAAGCAGGAAATGAGTGCCCAGGCAAAGAAAGAAGCAGACAAACGCCAGATTCTGTTAGAGATTAACAAGGCAGCCGGCAAATATTATTATATGCTGCTGCGGAGCGAACACGGAAAACAGGCGTATGAATATTTTAAAAAGAGAGAATTATCGGATGCCACCATGCAGAAGTTTGGGCTTGGCTATTCGGATAAATACAGTGATGATTTGTACCGCTATTTAAGAAAGCTTGGATATGATGATGCAATCTTAAAGGAATCCGGTCTTGTGTCCATTGACGAAGTCCGGGGCGGACATGATAAATTCTGGAATCGTGCCATGTTTCCGATTATGGATGTGCATAATAAAGTAATCGGATTTGGTGGACGAGTCATGGGGGATGGCGAACCGAAGTATCTGAATTCGCCGGAGACCAAAATCTTTGATAAGAGCCGGAATCTGTATGCATTGAACTTTGCAAGACAGACCAAGAAACCGCAGATGCTCTTATGTGAAGGCTATATGGATGTAATTGCGCTGCATCAGGCAGGCTTTGACAATGCAGTGGCATCCTTAGGAACCGCGTTTACCAGTGGACATGCCAGTCTGCTGAAACGATATACGAAGGAGGTTTATCTTACCTTTGACAGCGATGGCGCCGGAATTAAGGCGGCACTTCGTGCAATCCCGATTTTAAAAGAAGTAGGGCTGACAGCCAAAGTCATCAACATGAAGCCGTACAAAGACCCGGATGAATTCATCAAGGCACTTGGAGCGGAAGAATACCAGAAGCGGATTGATGCGGCAGAAAACAGCTTTATGTTTGAAATCAGGATTTTAGAGCAGAAATATGATATGAAGGACCCGGAAGGAAAGACCGCATTCCAGACAGAAGTGGCAAAGAAACTGCTTGATTTTACCACGGAACTGGAGCGGAACAATTATATGGAAGCTGTGGCGGATAAATATCATATGAGCTTTGAGGCACTCCGGAATCTGGTAAACCAGCTGGGCACCCAGGGAGGACTTGTAAAAGAGCGGACACCGCTTAAGAGTGGGCTGAATGAGAAGAAGCATAAGAAAGAGGACGGCATGAAGCAGTCCCAGAAATTGCTTTTGACCTGGCTCATAGAATATGATAATCTGTACGATAAAATCAAAGATATCATTACACCGGAAGATTTTACGGAAGACATTTTCCGTAAGGTGGCAGAGCTTCTCTACGAGCAGAAGAAGTCGGGTACTGTCAATCCGGCACAGATTATCAGTTTATTTGCAGAAGAAGAGGAACAGCGGGAAGTTGCAGAGCTCTTCCATGCGAGAATCCATGAAGTGGATTCTGTTGCAGAGCGGGATAAGGCGTTAAAAGAGACGATTCTGCGGGTGAAGGATAATAGCATCACCTATCGTTCGGCGCACTTAGAACCTACGGATATGCAGGGCTTGCAACAGCTTGTGGCAGATAAGAGAACCTTGCAGAATATGGAGAAAATGCATATTTCTATAGATTGAGGACAAAATACTATTTAGTCCCGTTTATATGACGAATCATGAGAGGATGAACAAGAAAATGGATGAAAAGATGGAAAAGACTACGAAAAAGACAACAAAAGCTGCAAAAAGTGCTCCGGCAGCAAAAGACGAAAAGATGAGCATTGAGGAGAAAAAAGCAAAATTGCAGGAAAAACTCCAGGAACTCCTTGCACTGGCAAAGAAAAAAAAGAACAGCCTTGAGTATCAGGAAATCAGCGAGTTCTTCAAGGACATGGAACTGGATGCAGATGAGTTTGAGAAAATCTTAGACTTCCTTGAGACTAATAACATTGATGTGCTTCGAATCATGGATGATGACGATATCGATGACGATATCATCTTAGATGACGAAGACGAGGTAGAGGTAGAAAAGATTGATTTATCGGTACCGGACGGCGTATCCATTGAGGATCCGGTCCGTATGTATTTAAAGGAAATCGGTAAAGTACCTCTTTTAAGTGCAGAAGAAGAAATCGAGCTGGCAAAGAGAATGGAATTAGGAGACCAGGAAGCAAAGAAACGTCTGGCAGAAGCAAACCTTCGTCTGGTGGTAAGTATTGCAAAACGTTATGTAGGACGTGGTATGTTATTCTTAGACCTGATTCAGGAAGGTAACTTAGGTCTGATTAAAGCCGTTGAGAAATTCGATTACCGGAAAGGCTATAAGTTCTCCACCTATGCAACATGGTGGATTCGTCAGGCAATCACAAGAGCCATTGCAGACCAGGCAAGAACCATCCGTATCCCGGTTCATATGGTTGAGACAATCAACAAACTGATCCGCGTTTCAAGACAGTTACTGCAGGAGTTGGGACGTGAACCGACCCCGGAAGAGATTGCAGCAGAAATGAATATGCCGGTAGACCGTGTACGTGAAATCTTAAAGATTTCCCAGGAGCCGGTTTCTTTAGAGACCCCGATTGGTGAAGAGGAAGATTCCCATTTGGGAGACTTCATTCAGGATGATAATGTACCGGTACCTGCTGATGCAGCAGCATTTACCCTGTTAAAAGAGCAGTTAGAGGAAGTGCTTGGAACACTGACCGAGCGGGAGCAGAAGGTATTAACCCTTCGTTTTGGCCTGGAAGATGGACGTGCCCGTACACTGGAAGAAGTTGGAAAAGAATTCAATGTAACCAGGGAGCGTATCCGTCAGATTGAAGCAAAGGCACTTCGTAAACTGCGTCATCCAAGCAGAAGCCGCAAATTAAAGGACTATCTGGAGTAATATATGAATAAACTTTCAAAAAGAATGCAGGCAGTTGCAGCATTGGTTCGGAATACCACCTGCCTTGCAGATGTAGGATGTGACCACGGTTATGTTCCGATTTATCTGATTCAGTCAGAATGTATTGGGCATGCCATTGCAATGGATGTGAACCGGGGACCGCTTCTTCGGGCAGAGGAGCATATCCGGGAAGTTCATTTAGAAGATTACATAGAAACCAGATTGTCCGATGGACTTACAGCACTGGCTCCATCCGAAGCTGATGGCGTGGTAATCGCCGGAATGGGTGGAGCGTTGATGAAACGGATTCTTGCAGAGCATCCGGAAGTCTGGAAGAAGATGAATAATCTTGTGTTACAGCCACAGTCTGAAATAGAAGAGGTACGCCGTTATATTTATGCGGAAGGCTTTCACATTGAAGAAGAAGATATGGTGGAAGAAGAAGGCAAATATTACGTGATGTTAAGATGTGTACCGGGAAAAGCAGCACCGTTGACGGATGTTGCTTTTCGTTATGGTGGATATTTATTACAGACAAAAAATGAAATATTAAAACAATATTTAATAAAACAGAGACAGCAGTTCTCGGAAATCTTAAAGAAACTTGAAATCCAGAAGCTTATGCCGGAGCAAACTGTATTGCAGAAACCAGAATTGCTGCAACAATCTGCAACGCAACAGGATGAATTGCAGCAGAAAGAAGATGGCAGTACAAGACGCTTTGAACGGCAGAAAGAACTGGAAGAGAAACTTTCAATGATAGAAGAAGCAGAGCGTATCATGGGAGAAAATATATGAAGTGTGAACAGATACGGGAAATATTAGAGACACTTGCTCCTGTAGCAATGGCCTGTGAATGGGATAATCCAGGATTTCAGGTCTGCAGATGGGAGAAAGAGATAAACAGTATCTATCTGGCGGTGGATGCAACCGATGAAGTAATTGCGGAAGCAAAAGAACTTAAGGCTGATATGATACTGACGCATCATCCGTTAATCTTTGGTGGAATAAAAAATATTCTTACCAGTGATTTTATCGGCAGAAGAATTTACGGACTGGCACAGCAGGATATGGTTTACTGTGCGATGCATACGAATTTTGATATCTGCGTCATGGCGGACCTTGCATCAGATTACCTGGAACTAATGGAGACAGAACCATTGGAAGTAACCGGGGAGTGGCAGGGAAAATCCTGTGGTATCGGCAAAGTGGGAATGCTGCCAGAGGTGATAAGCCTAGGGGATTGCGGCAGGATTGTAAAAAGCCGGTTTCAGACAGAAGCGGTAAAAGTATTTGGTGATACCAGCCGCATGGTACAGCGTGCAGCAATTTGTCCCGGCTCAGGAAAGAGTGAAGTGGATGAAGCGATTGCAAAGGGTGCCCAGGTGTTGATAACAGGAGATATTGACCACCATACGGGAATCGACGCAGCAGCCAAAGGCTTAAGTATCTTAGATGCAGGACATTATGGATTGGAGCATATTTTTGTAACCTATATGGCAGAATATTTCAAGGAGAGATTACCGGAACTGAACATATACAGCCAGAAGTTACAATCTCCGTTTTCCTATATTGTATAAATAGTAATCAAAGAAATGGGGGACTACTATGGGAGAAGTTAAATGTAGAATTAATATTCATGGAAACGTAAGGGAGTATGTGCCGGAAACCACATACAAGCAGCTTGCCAAGGAATATCAGAAACAGTTTCCGGATGATATTGTCCTGGTGCTGGTGAACAACCGCCTGCGGGAGCTGCGTGAAAAGGCAGAATCAGGAAATCTTACCTTTATTACAACGGCAGACAAGGATGGCAGGAAAGCATACCGGAGAAGTACGGCGCTGCTGATGCAGAAGGCAGTGCATAATCTTTATGGGGAAGAAAAGATTACGGTCCGCATCATGCATTCCATTGCCCAGGGATATTATTGCGAACTGAAGCGGAATGAGGAAAAGAACGGAGCATCAGAGCAGGCAGAATGGGTAGCTGTCGATGAACAGATGTTAAGGGATTTAAAGCAGGAGATGCAGCGTCTGGTAGAAGCCGATTTTCCGATTGAAAAGCATAGTCTGCCGACGGCAGATGCAGTAGAACTCTTCCGGAGACTGGGAATGACTGATAAAGAAAGACTGTTCCGCTACCGGAGAAGCTCAAGAGTCAATATCTATGAGCTGGATCATTACAAAGATTATTTCTATGGATATATGGTGCCGTCTACCAGTTATCTGAAATATTTTGACCTGACATTATATAAAGAAGGTTTTATGCTGCTCTTTCCGGGAAAAGATACCAGGAAGGTGGATATTTTTGTTCCATCGGATAAACTGTACCTGACACTGGAAGAAGCGTCAGAGTGGGGACATACCATGGGAGTAGGAACCATAGGAGCTTTGAATGATGCAGTTTCTGCAGGCAGAATACAGGAAATTATTCTGATACAGGAAGCCCTGATGGAACAGAAAATAGGACAGCTGGCAGAGCAGATTAAAGAGGGACATCATAAGAAATTCATTATGATAGCAGGTCCGTCCTCTTCCGGGAAGACAACGTTTTCCCACAGGCTGTCCATACAGCTTGCCGCCCATGGCATGAAACCGCATCCGGTTCCGCTGGATGATTTTTATGTAGACCGGGATAAGACACCGAAAGATGCAGATGGAAAACTGGATTTCGAATGCCTGGAGGCATTGGATATTGACCGTTTTAACAATGATATGACAAGTCTTTTAAACGGAGATCCAACGGAACTGCCGGTATTTAATTTTAAAACCGGAAAGCGGGAAGAAAAAGGCAGAATGATGCAGCTTGGAGAGGAAGATGTACTTGTTATTGAAGGCATCCATGGACTGAATGACAGGCTTTCCTACTCTCTGCCGCAGGAAAGCAAATTCCGTATTTATATCAGTGCGCTGACCCAGCTGGATATTGATGAACATAACTGCTTGCCGACGACAGATGGCAGACTGATCCGGAGAATTGTAAGGGATGCAAGAACCAGGGCTACATCAGCGAGGGAGACCATTGCCATGTGGGATTCGGTAAGGCGGGGAGAAGAAAAAAATATCTTCCCATTTCAGGAAGGTGCAGATGTAATGTTTAATTCAGCTTTAATTTATGAGCTTGCTGTGCTGAAACAGTATGCAGAGCCATTGCTGTTTGCAATTGAACGGGACTGCCCGGAATATCTTGAAGCGAAGCGGCTGCTGAAGTTCTTAGATTATTTCCTTCCGGTACCGGCGGATAATATCAATAATAATTCGATTATCCGTGAGTTTATCGGTGGAAGCTGTTTTAATGTCTGATAATAGAAGCAATATGAGGGATAGGCAGTGCTTTTTGTGAAAAAGAGACATTTGTCTATCCCTGAATTTTACTTGAAACACAAAAAATAGATAAAAAATAACGAAAAAAAGCGAATAAAAAAAAGAAAATTTGTTGAAAAGCATGTAAAGAATGGCTATAATAAAATAATGATGATTTTTGTCACATCATGATATGTGAAGAATGATTTGGAGAGTGGCAGAGAATGGAAAGCAGACAGAAGAAACGTCTGGGAGATATGCTGATTGAGGAACAGATTATTACAGATGAGCAGCTCTCAGATGCATTAGAGAAGAAAAAGGGAACCACAAAGCGGCTGGGTGAGGTTCTGGTAGAGCTGGGTTATACCAGTGAGACGGATATTGCCAAGGCACTGTCAAGCCAGCTTGGACTGGAAATAGTCTCGCTTAGTGGAATACAGATAGAAGAAAATGTGCTAAAGCTGGTAGACGTGGCAGTTCTGAGAAAATATGTCATGGTACCAATTGGCTTTTCACCGAATAATATGAATGAAGTCCGTGTGGCAATGGCTGACCCGATGGATATGCGTGGAATTGATGATTTTTCTATTATTACCAATCTGCAGGTCGCACCGGTAATTGCTACAACCCATGATATTATGCTTACCCTTGACCGCTTCTATGGAAGCAGTGAAGCAAGGAAGGTGGCTGAGGCATATGCACTGGAGCGCCGGCAGGAAGAACAGAGGGAACAGGAGAAGGAGAATGATGAAGATATTGCAAATTCCCCGATAGTCCTTCTGGTAAATGCCATGATTGAGCAGGCGGCAAGACAGCGTGCCAGTGATATACATATCGAAGCATTGGAAAGCCGTGTAAGAATCCGCTACAGGATTGATGGTGTGTTATATGAGAAGGCAAGCTACGACATTCGGCTTCTGAATGCAATTACAGCACGTATCAAGATTATTGGCGGCATGGATATATCAGAAAAAAGAAAACCACAGGATGGACGAATTACCCTTGTGGTAGACCGTGTGGAATACGATATCCGTGTATCAATCCTGCCAACGGTTTATGGAGAGAAGTGTGTACTTCGTCTTGCTCAGAAGAAAGCACTGACCAAGGATAAAAGGGAACTTGGATTTACCCCGGGAGAACTGGAAAGCTTTGACCGCATGTTAAAGCATCCGAATGGAATCCTTTTAGTAACGGGACCAACCGGAAGTGGTAAATCAACGACGCTTTACACAGCACTTTCCGAACTGAATACAGAGGATATTAACATTATTACAGTAGAAGACCCGGTAGAGGCGAATCTGGACGGCGTCAATCAGGTACAGGTAAATGCCAAAGCGGATATGACCTTTGCATCTGCACTGCGTTCAATCCTGCGACAGGATCCGGATATTATCATGATTGGAGAAATCCGAGACGAAGAAACTGCAGAGATTGCGGTACAGGCTTCTATTACCGGACATCTGGTAGTAAGTACCCTGCATACCAACAGTGCAGCAGGAACCATTACCCGAATGTTAAATATGGGCGTAGAGGGATATCTTCTTGCAGATTCCGTAATCGGAGTGATTGCCCAGCGTCTGGTGCGGAGACTTTGTCCGAACTGTAAACAGCCGCATAAGCCGACTGAATATGAGCGCAAGCTTCTGAATCTGGATGATTTGGATGAGACGATGATTTTTGAAGCAAAGGGCTGCCCGATGTGTGCCAATACAGGATATAAGGGCAGAATCGGTGTCTATGAGATGATGGAAATCAACACAGAAATGAAAAATGCCATAGCAAAAGATGCTTCCACTGCCGAAATCAAACATCTGGCAGTAGAAAATGGAATGGAAACTCTTGCAGCGGGAGCCAGACGTAAAGTTTTAGAAGGAATTACTTCTGTGTCAGAGCTGGTGGGAGTATCTGCTGAGGATTAAGGAGAACTGGGGATTTTACAATGAACAGAATAGAAATGTTTTTGCGGGAAGGAAATGAAAAAGGAGCATCCGATATCCATCTTGCACCGGGAAGCCCGGTGATGTTCCGGATTGATGGAGAACTGGTTCCTGCATCAGATGAGAAGATAAAACCATTTGAAATAGAAGAAATGATAGAACCGCTGTTGACGGAAGAGCAGAAGGCAGAGCTGAAGGAAAATGGAGAACTGGATTTTGCGTATTCTATCGCAGGCTTTCACAGGGTGCGTTTTAATGTGTTCCGTCAGAGAGGTACTTACGCGGTAGCACTCCGTATACTCTCGTTTGAGATACCGGAAGCAAAGCGGCTGGGTATTCCACCATCTGTGGTTGACCTGACCAACCGCAAGCGTGGACTGGTATTGGTAACAGGACCGACCGGAAGTGGTAAATCTACCACACTGGCGTCTTTGATACATATTATTTCCGAAACATATGCTAAGACAATTATTACACTGGAAGACCCGATTGAGTATTTGCATCCTCACAGCAAGTCAATTGTATTGCAGAGGGAAATCGGTTACGACAGTAAGAGTTATGCGTCAGCACTTCGCGCCGCATTGCGTGAAGACCCGGATGTAATTCTGGTGGGGGAGATGCGTGACCTAGAAACAATCAGTATTGCGATTACGGCGGCAGAGACCGGACATCTGGTATTTTCAACCCTGCATACCAACAGTGCAGCAGCAACCATTGACCGTGTCATTGACGTGTTTCCACCGCATCAGCAGCAGCAGACCAGGATACAGCTGTCAGGTGTTATTGAAGGAATTATCGCTCAGCAGCTTCTTCCAAAGGAAGGCGGTGGACGTGTGGCGGCTTACGAGGTCATGCTTGCCACTCCGGCAATCCGTAACCTGATACGTGAAGGAAAGAGCTTCCAGATACAGTCTATGATACAGACCAGCAAGAAGCTTGGCATGCAGGCAATGGATGATGCCATTTATGACCTTTATATGCAGAATAAGATATCAGCAGAAGATGCCGTAAGTTTTGCACAGGAGCCGGCAGTTATGCAGCAGAAGGTAACGCTATTCTAAACTGCGGAGCATCTGCAGGAAACTGTTAACAGCAGCTTCCGTGGATACCGTAGAATGAGAAAAATGGTTAACAAATTTGAAATTTAACCGATAAATATACTGTAAGGGGGATGAGAAGGTGCCCAGTTATTCATATATAGCAGTGGATGCCATGGGAAAAGAGAAGAAGGCAACCATTGATGCAGAAAATCAGGACAAGGCAGCAGCCCGGCTTAAGAAAAACGGACTTACTTTAATATCCATAAAGGAAGTCGGATTGTTAGAAAAGGACGTTAAATTAAGCTTTGGGCGGAAAGTAAAACCAAGGGATTTAAGCGTGTTCTGCCGGCAGTTTGTCAGTATGATAGAAGCCGGGGTTACGGTAATTGATGCCCTTGGAATGTTAGAGGAACAGACGGAAAATAAGAGGCTTTCCGCTGCACTTCATGAAGTGCGTACCGAAGTGGAGAAAGGACAGACACTATCCGAAGCCATGGGACATCAGGGAGAGATTTTCCCGGAAATGCTAGTGAATATGGTGGCGGCAGGAGAGACCTCCGGTAATATCGAGCTTTCCTTCAGCCGTATGGCAGTGCAGTTTGATAAGACGGCAAAACTGTCCGGCTTAATGAAAAAATCACTGGCTTATCCGGTGGTACTGCTGATTGTGGCAGTATTAATCGTCATTCTGATGGTAGTAAAGGTAATACCGGGATATGCAGCAACCTTTGAACAGGCAGGTATGCAGCTGCCGGGCATCACCCGGGCAATGATGAGCATGAGCCATGTGATTACAAAATTCTGGTATCTTTTCGTGGGAGGAATCCTGCTGATTGTACTTGGTATCCGGGAATGGCGCAAGACAGAGAGCGGAAAGCTGTTCTTTGGTAAAATAGCCATGAAGCTTCCATTGTTTGGCAAGTTAAACATAAAGACATATTCTTCACAGTTTGCCCGTACATTAAGTACTTTAATGTATGCAGGAATTCCATTGATTCATGGAATTGATGCAGTCACCAAGCTGATGAAGAACCGTCACTTCCAGCTGCAATTGCAGTCAGCAAGAGAGGAAGTGGCAAAGGGTGTTCCGTTATCAGAACCGTTGCGGAAGGGCGGACTGTTCCCGCCTATGGTAATCCACATGCTTTCTATCGGTGAGGAAACCGGTGATATTGAGGGCATGTTAGACAAGCTGGCAGATTATTATGATGAAGAGGTTGAGATGACTACCCAGACGGTTATGGCGGCAATGGAACCAATGATTATCGTTGTTATGGCAATTATCGTAGTCATTCTGATTGCAGCAATTTATGCGCCGATGCTTTCCATGTACAACCAGCTCGGCAACATGTAAAACGAATTAAGATTCCGTAATAGGGGCGGGATTTTAAGATAAAATATTTATATTTATACAAGAAGGAGAATAGCATTATGAACAAGATTAGAAACAGAAAGAACAACAAAGGCTTTTCATTAGTTGAGTTAATCATCGTTATTGCCATCATGGCAATCTTAGCAGGAATCTTAATTCCTCAGTTTGTTAAGTACATCAGCAGCTCCAAAGTATCCGGAGATATCCAGCAGGCAGAGAATATCTACAATGCAGTAGCAGCTCAGTACGCAGATTCTCAGGGAACAGCACCAACAGGTATGAGTTATGATGGAAACAAGCATGAAGTAACAGATGCTGTTGCAGAGGCATTAGAAATGGGAAAAGCAGCACCTACATGTAAAGTAGATTCAAACTATTTATTTATGTATAGCTGTGACAGCAAGGGTGCGGTTGCTGTATATCTTGCACCAGCAAGCGAGGCAGATAAAGCATATGATGCTACAAAAGATACCAAGATTTCTCCATCCATTGAAGGAGTGGATAAAGATAAGTGGACAAAATAATCCGCTGAGCTAAGAAAGGACACTACATACCATGACACCAATGCTTGCACTCATCACAGTATTTATTTTCATATATGGAATTGTCATCGGAAGCTTCTTAAATGTCTGTATCTACCGGATACCGCAGAAAGAAGATATCGTCCGGGAGAGTTCCCACTGTATGAGCTGCGGGCATCGGTTGAAATGGTATGATTTAGTGCCGCTGTTCAGTTATCTTTTCTTAAAGGGAAAATGCCGTTACTGTGGTTCGAAGCTGTCAAAGCAGTACCCTATCGTCGAAGCACTCAATGGAATCCTTTATGTAGTTGTATTTTATGCAACAGATTTTAGCTGGGACAGTATTTTATACTGCCTTATGACTTCTGCGTTAATCGTACTTAGTGTGATAGATTACCGCACCTATGAGATTCCTTTTGGAATCAATGTGTTCCTGTTTGTACTGGGGGTTATCCGGTGCGTATTTGGAAAAGGGGACAGAGGAACCTTGATGATTGGTTTCTTTGCAGTGAGCTTGTTCTTGCTGTTATTATCACTTCTTACCAGAGGAGCAGCAATCGGTGGTGGAGACATCAAGCTGATGGCGGCGGCCGGGCTGCTTCTCGGATGGAAGTTGATTATTCTTGCATTTGTGATGGGATGTATTGCGGGTTCTGTGGTGCATCTGTTCCGGATGAAGGTATGTGGTGCCGGCAGAATGCTGGCGCTGGGTCCATACTTATCGGTCGGGATATTTATTGCGGCCCTGTGGGGAAATGGGATGATAGACTGGTATCTGGGACTTTTTATGTAGAAAAGAGTGATTATAAGTGGAAAGTGTATGAAGTATAGGTATGCTTTCCAGTTATAATCACGAAAGGTGAGTGAAGGATGAAGATATTAAGTATAGAAATAGGTGTTGATGTAACCCATGTATTGGAGATGGATTACCGGGTGAAGAATCCGAAAGTATATCGAAGCTTTAGCTTTCAGACTCCGGTAGGTGTAATTGGAGAAGCTGGTGTGCGTAAGAGTGAGGAATTCCGCACAGCCTTACATAAGCTTCTGGATGCAAATAAGATTAAGACACGGAAAACTTTATTCGTAGTTAATTCCGGTAAGATAGCAAGCCGTGAAGTGCTGATTCCGATGATAAAAGAAAACCGTATCAAGGATTTCTTAAATACAAATTCGGCAGATTTCTTCCCGGTAGATTTATCCCGGTACCAGCTGGTATACCGGAATGAAGGTGTGGTACAGCAGGACACAGTAAAGAAGAGAAAATTATATGTATTTGCTGTGCCGGGAGATCTGGTGCAGTCTTATGAAGAACTGGCAGATTTCTGCTCCCTGGAACTTACCGCACTTGACTATGTGGGAAACAGTATTTTCCAGATGATGCATAAAGCGGTAGGAAATAATATCTGCTGTTCTGTAAAATTAGACAATAATGCAACCATGATTACGATTATCAATCAGGGAATGGTTGTATTACAAAGAACAGTATTTTATGGCTTTGAAGAAGTAGAGAAGGTTGTAGTGGATTCCGGTCTTTTCCCGAAGGAACAGTATCCGGCAGCAATGGATATATTACAGCAGACAGACTGTCTGGATGCAAACCAGGCGGCACCGGAAGATGCCGTGAATGCCATGCGGGCAGAAGCGGTAGAAGCACTGCGTCCGATGATTGGCAATATCCGGCGGGTATTAGATTATTATCAGTCCAGAAATAATGGGGCAGAAGTAAAAGAGTGTTTCCTGATTGGTAACGGAGCTTATATCAAGGGACTGGACAGACTGATGTCCATGGAATTGAATCTTCCGGTACATTTGCAGGAAAAAGATGTTTTAAACGGTTTCCGTACATCCGGAGGCAGATTGGATGCCATGTATGAAGCCTGCTATGGAGCGGCAATACAGCCATTAGACTTCGTGTTTGGTTCGGCACAGACTGCAAAGATTATAGAAGAGAAGAAAAAACGCGAATTGCTTGCAGCAAAGCTGATTGGTCTGCTTTGTGTGGCATGTGCTGTGATATTGCTGGCATTATCCGGAGTACAGAGGATTGCATTATCCCATGAACTGAATACCCTGAATAAGCAGAAGGATGAACTGAAATATATACAGGATATTTATAATGCATATGTGGATACCAAGAGCCAGTATGATGATGTGACAAAAATGAATGGCAAGACAGAGACAGTCAGTGATGCACTGGCAGATGCCATTGAAGAAATGGAAGAAAAATTCCCATCCGGTGTAAAGGTGACAAGCCTTACCAGTAATGGAGAGGGAATTTCCATGGACATTGAAGTATCTACAAAGGAAGAAGCAGCAAAGATTTTGCAGAATCTTGCAACCTTCGATGCTTTCCGCAGTGTAACGACCAACGGAATTACAGAATCTACAGATGAGAACGGTAAAATTACGGTAACATTTTCAGTGATGTGTACCTATGTAAATGGTACAGCAGATGATTCCATTGATACCGAGACCACGCCGGAAGAAGATGTCGAGACCTATATGAATGGTGACCAGTATATTTATCCGGATATGGAAGGCAGTACCGAAAGTGGGGAGGCAGACAATGAATAAGGAAAATAAGAAAGTAAACGACAGGGAATTAAAACTGATATTTGTATTAGGCGGCATAGTATTATTTTTCTTAATCTACCAGTTTGGATATCTGAATGTCCAGAAGGCAAATGAAAATTTAAAGAGCCAGGTAGATGAGGTGCGTGGAGAAGTAAAGGTTATGCAGACAATGAAGCAGAACGAAGAGACTTATAAGGCATATACAGATTCCATGACACAGGAAATGCAGGAGGTAATGGATGCAATTCCATCAGAGATCCGTTCGGAGGATAAGATTATGTTTGCCAGAAGCCTTGAAAAAGAGTATGGCTTTCATGTTACCGGCGTAGGTCTTCAGACGGACGAAATGGTTTATGAAATGAATGAAGATGGAAGCAATCCGGCAGATGATGGTAAATTGTTATATCGTACCGTGGTAAATCTTGACTGTGACTGTGATTATACACAGCTTAAGAACTGCCTGCGTGGATTAAAGAAGAATAATTTCAAGATGTCTGTGGATACAGCAAGCTTCGGCCCGGATGAAGAGACCGGGAAACTGAAAGGAAACATGACGGTAAATATGTATTATCTTTACGGAAGTGAGAAACCATATGAACCATTAACCATTGATGGGGTATCCTTAGGAACAGATAATATTTTTGGAACGGGAACGATTACGCCGTCAGCTTCATCGGATGCCGCAGGTACAGAAGATACCACAGGAAAAACAGGTACTACAGGAACAGCAGGTACCACAGGAAAAACAGGTACTACAGGAACAGCAGGTACCACAGGAACAGCAGGTACCACAGGGACAACAGATACCACAGGAACAGATACCGGGCGGTAAGAAAAGCCGGACAGTATAGAAGAATATGTGAAAAGCAGAAAGGAGCAGAGACAGTATGAGCGGTTATAATAGCAGAAAGTTAAAACATAAATTAAATCGTAATTTAAATAACCGGGGATTTTCATTAGTGGAAATTCTGATTGCAGTAGCGATTCTCGTACTGTGTGCAGTTCCTTTGCTGAAAGCATTTGTAACATCTGCCCAGACCAATGCCAGGGCAAGACAGAATTTAAATGCGACTACGCTGGCTGAAAATATTATGGAAGAAATAAAAGCAGCAGGTGTTGAAGGCTATGGTGTGAAATCGGGAGACACGGTTACGATAGATGGTGTGGATCTTCCGGTTTATGAGGCTGAGTATAGCAATTACAGCTTTGATGGCAGGGCATATGATGTTAAGGCAGTAATGACACCATCGCAGGAGACCTATCTGGATGGTACGGATGAAAAAGCATATAATGCACAGGGTATCCCGGAGATTTCTGTTATGGATGACAGCCGGGATGCTGTTTATGTAGAGGACAAGAATGCAAGATTTGACATAATAGATGAAAATGCGGATTCGCTGGGCATGAAGGCGGAAGAACTGCTGAATGCATGCAGAACGGAATACCGCTTTGCAGTAAAGGAAAATCACGGCAGATATACCGTTACCCAGACGGTAACATACAGTGATGCTTCCGGAAATACAATCGGAACACCCCAGACCCTGACCATATTTGATTCGGTGCTGACCGGAGCAGATCTCAGAAGTCTTTATGTGTGCTATATTCCGGCACTTCGAACAGCCGGTGATATGTACAGAACGCAGGAGAAGGTGGTAATCGAAAACAGACAGGATATTCCGGTTGATGTATATCTTATCCGTCAGGGCTCGCAGGATACACCACTTGCAGTCAGTATTATAGAAAGTGCTCCATCAACAGTGGCAGCAACACAGATTCATACAAATCTTTCTGTAGATGATAAGACAGACATCGGCAGTATAGAACGAAATGGAAGCAGTATTACAGCAGCTACAGCTAAAAGCGCCTTTGGTTTTCAGAAGATGGGCGAGGCTGCAAAGGCAGATGCAGCCAGACTTTATACAGTAAAAGTAACCGTTAAACCGGTAGATTCGGAAAAATCAATTACCTTAACAGGAACGGCAATGAAGTAAGGCGGGAAAACAATGAACAGATGGAAGAAATCACGGGACAATCGAGGAATGTCACTGGTCATGGTCATTGGAACAGTGGCACTGGTAAGCATACTGGTGGTTATAGTACTGTCTCTTTCTCTGATGAATATACAGATGAAGTCAGTATATAAGAAGTCTGCGGATAATTTCTATGATGCAGAAGCAGCAATGGATGAGATACGTACCGGTCTGCAGCAGGATGTAGCAGATGCAGCAACCACGGCATATCTTTCTGTTATGTCACAATATTCTGCCAGCAGTTATCAGGATGCTGTGCGTCAGAGCACTTTCCGGGAATTGTACCGGAAGGAGTTAAAGAAGAAAATCGGGCAGACCATGGATGATACCCATTATGATATCGGCTATCTTGAGAATTATATCGGTGCGTCCCACCGTTATGAAGCAGCAACCGGTACCGGAGCCAGACTTACAACACAGGATGGCAAAGATGCAGATTTTGTGGTAACACAGTCCGGTCTTGTGATTATGAATCTGGAGCTTTCTTATAAGGATGCAGATGCTTATGAGTCAGTTGTAGATACAGATCTTGTATTAAGCTATCCACAGGTAAACTTTATCCAGTCAACATCAGTACCGGATTTGCTGAATTACTGTGTGGTAGCAGATGAAGGTGTCTGGGTAAACAATGGAAACCGTACACTTACCATGAATGGCAATGTATACGCAGGCGATTATTATACCGGGAGCAGCAGTGACCGGAATGGATTCCACATTGATAACAGTGGAAGTGTAATGCTTGGACTGCGCAAGACGCTGATTACCAGAGGCGGACTTACGGTAGAAAATAAAGGTTCTTTTACAACGGATACCAAAGCTACGATATGGGCAGATAATCTCAATGTTTACAGCAACGCAGCCCTGTCCTTATCCGGCAGTACATATGTATCGGATGATTTGACGATTACCGGAAGCGGTGATGTTACCTTGCGTGGAGAGTATTATGGCTACGGTAATCCGGAGACTGCCAAGGCAGCGGCATCTGTAGTTACAGAAGAAGTCAATGCCAATAAGGCGGCATACAGCAGTGCCATGATTATCAATGGAATTGCAGACAGTGGCAAGGCAAGTATCCGCATGAATGGATTAAAGACACTGATGTTAGCAGGAAATGCCTATATCGGAAGCGGCAATGCCATGATGGGAGAGTCCCTGGCTGTAAAGAGCAGCCAGACGGCATATCTTGCACCGGCAGACTGTTTTCTTATAAAGACTACCAATCCCACAACGGTAGCGGAAGATTTTATGGCAAAGAGTGATTTTGCAGCAACTCCGGAAAAATATATTAATTATGAAGTGTTAAAAAATTATCATGCTTTTGATATCACACCATTATATAAAGATGGTCTGGTTTATTATTTCTTAAAATTCGAGAATGCAAAGGAAGCAGCGGCATTTGACCTTGCATACTACAATGATGCAGACCATGCAGCCACAAGGCAGCAGTACCTGTCTCTTTATGTGGATGACGCAGAATTATCTATCCGGGAGAGCAGCACTGTGGAGAAGATTACCAACGGAAGCATTCTTGTCTGGGATACAAAAGGAATCCGAACCATTGAGCCGACAACCATAAGTAATGGATTAGACGATATTTACGAGGATGGTTATTATGCCGGACTGCAGAGCGGCTGGCAGGATATGTATGCTTCTTATAATATTTCACTGACAAAGGATTATGAGAGGCTTACAACGGAGCAGAAAGCAGCCACTGTATTTGAAAATCTGGTGGATGTAGACGGACTGAAAAAAATTACCGGCACATCCGGAGCAGTAGAATTTGAATTTACCGATGGGGATGGAGTCCGGCAGGTGGCATACGTAACAGATAATGAAGGTGCATCAGCATTGGAGGTGGATGCTTCATTTCTGGGTGGAAAGAATGTACCGCTTATCATTGCAACCGGAGATGTGAACGTTACAGCAGATTACTCCGGCACAATTTTAAGTGGTGGCCAGGTGACCTTTGGCATGCCGGGAAGCAGCAGCTCAACAGTGTCATCTGATATGCAGGATGCTGCCAGAGTCATTCAGAATGCCGAATATAAGAAGGGGTCAGATACCTATATTCTGTCACAGGTATTGAAGAACAGCCAGTACTATGTAGGCAGTATTGGAAAGGCATATACCGGAGAGGATGCCGTGGATGTAACGAAGCTTGTAACCTATCAGAACTGGTCAAAGGAGTAAAGATAAGATGCAGAAAGGGAATCGTATAAGCGGAAAAAAGAATAGTGGATTTTCGATGGTAGAGCTGATTGTTACCGTGGCGATTCTTGCAATTATTTCTGTGGGAGCGTTTCTCCTTACCGGCTCACAGAATGGATGGAAACTGCGTCATGCTGCGGAAAGACTGGATTCGGCACTGGATAAAGCTATGGTTCAGTCTATGAGTAAGAGTGATACTGCAGGTCTTATTGTCTATGAATTAAATGGAGAATATTATGCAGCAATGATAAAGGAATCCTGCCGGGACGGAAATATTTACCGTGTAACTGAGGACAAGGTGCTGGAAAAGTATTCACTTGGAAAAGAACCGCTGACGATTACGCTAAGTTATAAAGGAAAAGACGGGACAGCAGTATCTGATGTTACATTATCCAATGAGGGCAGTGAGAGTAATTTAAGCAGTGCGGCAGAATTTCTCTATGACAGAAGTACCGGAGCAGTTAAGACCGTAAAGGTAAACAGCGTGGAAAGCTATTATACTGGTATACATTTGAAGTTGTCAGACCGTGATATGCAGATAAAAATAAGTGCTGCCACCGGCAGACATGAGATACAGTAAGCAAAAGCAGGGAGGAGGAAAACAAAGTGAGCCACAGGAAATCTTCAAAGAAGTATTGTGAAATCAGAAAATGCGGGATATATGATAATAAAGGATTTACGCTGGTTGAACTGCTGGTAGGAATTGCGATTGTGGCAATTGTCGGCGGGTTGATAGGCACATTTTTGATTTTCTCCACAAGAACATATGGAAAAGTAACTGATGAAGCAGACTTACAGGAGGATGCACAGATTCTCCTATCCCAGATGGATAATTATATTATCGATACAGACAGTGCGCTTCGTTATTATGCAGATGTATCAGAGAGTGGAAGCGGCACGGAAATCTTAAAGGACAGCCTTTATCCGGGTGGAGCAGCAGGACTGACCAGAAAATGGCTGGAGATTTATAAGACCACCGATACCGGATATACGAAAGAGACCGTTTTGTGGACAAAATCCACAGAGAAGCTGACATATAAGCAGGAGACGATTGATGCGGCAGGAACGGTAACTGAAAATATAGAAGAACAGGATCTGGCAACGCATGTAACGGATTTTTCCATTGATCTGACGAAAGTAACTTCATTGCGTCAGGTAACAGTGTCTGTTGCACTTGCCAGTGGAGAGAAAAGTTATGGAGCGGATACTACAGTGTATCTGCGTAACCAGATTGTAGTAAATGGGGAGCCTTATAAACCGGATGCAGCACCGGTCATTTCATCTGTACTTAGCGTTAAGGTTCTGCCACAGACAGTTATGATGCGGCCCGGTGGAAGAAAGGCATTTCAGGCAATTGTCTATGGTAATAATTCACCATCCCAGGAGGTAACCTGGAGTCTTTCCGGAAATACGTCTTCCCTGACCACTATTTCAGAGGACGGACTGCTGTGGATCAGCATGGATGAGAAGGCAAAGACCTTAACGGTAACAGCGACATCGGTACAGGATACCACCAAGTCAGGAACGGCGGAAGTAACAGTAGTACATGGCAAGAAGCTGTCTTTAGGCCAGATCCGGAAATACTGGCTGCAAAGAGGAATGTCCATGTATGTATACGCAAGAGTCAACGGAACCTTAAACGGTTCTATTACCTGGGAATGCAGTCCGCAGGATTTACTTTCTGCTAACCCAACCGATGCAGTGACAGTTGCCGGCGGATATCCATCATTAGATTTAATGAATGCCAGACGTTTTGTAACCAGTTCGTCAACACCACTGGGTGAATATACAGTGAAAGTCAGTGGGATAGTGGACGGACAGCCTTATGAAGATATTGTTGTGATAGAAGTAGTGGATGCATCTTATGTATCAGGTGGTTCCGGAATTGTGAATTTTGATAAACCGAACGGACTGGACTATTGGGTACATGCCGGAGATACCTTAAATCTTTCTACCGTATTGAAACGGACAGATCTTGGAACAAAACGTAGATATGAATTTACAGAAGGCGGCAATATTGATAAAAATGCATATACCTATGAGACATCCGGGTCAGATGATGAGAGACTGACTGTTAAGATAGATGAGGCAGCTTTGGATGGAGAAATTTATGTCACGGTTAAAGTTGAAAACCAATATCAGACAGGCTATGATACGGTAACAATTCATGTGGCAGAAGCACTGGATTTTCCGTATGTTGTAGAAACAACCTACCTTCCGGAGCGTGACAATAGTTTCTGGGCCCGTGTGAATTTCCGTGGACCTGTGTTGATGGCAGAATCAATACGGGAATTTACCAATCTTACTTCCGGAATCAATGGATTGATTGCAAATACCGGTGAGCCTTATAAACTTACATCATCAGAACAGTGGACTGGTGAGGATGTGCGTACGCTGTCTGGTGTGAATGAATTTACACAGGAGGGACCTTCTCGTTATCAGAGTAATAAAATTATCGATATGGAAGGAATTATCATAGTAGACCGTGATATTACTTTTGATGCCATGACGATTCGTTCTAGTGGAGATACCGTAATCTATGTAAAAGGAGAGCATACGATATCGTTTAACTGCAGCGCAACAACTTTTGACGGACTCATTTATGCGCCAGAAGGAACAGTTAAATTTGATTGCCAGTCCGGTTATAGCCGAGGCGTAATCATAGCAAAGAAACTTGATATGAGAAGCTGGGGGAATGCAGATTTCTCCTTTATGGAAAAAAGCAGTGTAATGGATCTGGTTAATACATTGAAGGCAGACTAGCTTGTTGAGAAGTAAAAGAGGACAGGATATATGAAACGGAAGAATTCTTTGAAAAATTCCAGAAAGAGAATCATTCAGGCAACGGTAGCAGCAGTAGCCGGTATAACAGTTGCGGTTGCTGCATTCCGGCCGGTAGAGACTTCAGCAAACGGAGTACTGCCGGGGGTGGAAAGCATCGTTGCACAGAAGATGGCAACAGAAGATAAGACCTATCGGATTTTAGAGATTATGCCGGATGGAGCAGAAAGTGAAATGGGCTATCTTGCAGCGGGCAGTGAGCCGGTAGCCCTAGCAGCAGATGGAATGCTGGCTTACTTTGCAGAGAATGGTATCGAAAATACGCAGCAGGAGAGAATGGATTATATCAACAGCTTAAAGCAGCGTTTGGAGGACGGGAAGATAGCTTCCGGTGATACATCTAAGACACCACTTTATGCAGAAGCTTATGAGGAGACTTTTTTCCCGACAGAGGAGCAGCAGAAGGACTACAAGAAGCTGGTATTTCCGGAAGAACAGTATGAGACAATTACTGCTGAGGGACATTATGCTTACCGGCAGGATTATGACGGAAACTATAATCCCAATGTAGTTTCCTTCTCTTATAATGCAACTGGGGATTATGCAGTAGAATTTGAACGGAGAACACCACTTAAGGATGAAACACCATATAACCAGCCATATGAGTACCGGGATAATGGAACAGATGGTTATTATGAAGCAGTAGAAAATCCTATGACAGGTGGTAATTATTACTATATTTCAGACTTTTACTATGTTGGAGCAGATTCCGAACATGGACATTATCTGGCACAGTTAGATGCTGCAAAACCATATTCATATACTGCATCAGGGGATGGAGCATTTGCATTTGTGCCGGGAACAGCGGAAGAGGACAGTGCAAATCAGTCCTGTCAGGTGGAGATGGGCTCTGTCTGGTATACCGGTGGACTTTATAATAATAACCTGTTCCGGGACTATGTATTAGGAGCATTGTCCAAGGATGATTTAAAGGTGGAAGTAACGGCAGTGACAGAGTCTGGACTTGCTTCCGTAGATGTATCCGGTATGGATTTTATTTATATCGGCGGACAGGGTTATGATACCGGAATGAAATATCAGCTTTCTTCTCCGGAGCTTCTTGCACAGGTGGATAAAATATATAAGAAAATTTTAGGAAAAGCACCGGTTCTTATTGATTCCACTGTCTTAGAAAGTGCACTTACTGATTATAATACTTCTGATATTGCAAAGCTTGTGGTGTGGAGCATCCAGAAGGAGTTAAAGGATGACCCGCAGTCTGTGGATGCGGCAGAATTATGTGATACCGCTTCTTTAAACAGCAATTACACCGGCAATGATACTAATTATGCGGAAAATAATGTTTACTGCATGAAAATGACAGATGCAGACGGGGTACGTCAGCATGTATTTACCGGTCTGCTGGAAGCTTTTCCACAGGAGCTGCAGGAGGCGGAGGGATTTGCACCGGTGCGGGCATTGATTGAGCAGGAGAATACCCTCCGTACATCAGCGGATGCAATTGATACCACGCTTTCAAAGAACATGGTCTTACAGTATATTTTAAATTATCCGTATGAGAGAACCTTTAGTGATAAAGAGGAGCTGCGGGTGCTGGATATCGAACCGGCAATGGGCGCACTGTATCTTGATGAAAATACAGCTGATGACAGGATTCTTACCAAAAAGAAGCTGGCAGACTGGACAGGTGTTGCCATTGAAAATATCAGCATTACCCGGATGACTTCAGCGGAGTTTATTGGTAAAATCGAAGACATGAATATGAAATACGACCTGGTTTACTTTGGGCTTGGTTATGCCGGAGAGAATGGAAATTCTGATGCAAAGCTTCAGGGGGATTATATGAACCGTGATGCTGAAGGAAATACGGTTTATAATGATTCATTGATGAACGGACTGGTCTATGCACATACCGGGGATGCATTCTTAAGAAAGGCTATTCTTGGCGGACTTTTAGATACCGATTATGTAGATAATAATACATCGAATTATCTCTATGGAGGCAATCCGGACAGCTCAAGAGACCCATACGGTGACCGGGATGAGTGGGACAGCGGATTAGGTAAGCTCGTTACCGCAACAAAGACCATCAGTGGTTTCCAGTATGATAATCCAAAGAATAGAAATGACCGTCAGGAAATTACCGTTACAGTAGGAAATGTAGGAGTATACCGTGCCAGCGGAAATGATATAACAGAGAGCAAGAAACGTGATCTGGAAGAATTCCTCGGAGCGAAATATCCGGTTCTTTTTGCACAGAATTTTGTGACCACAGAAGGTGAAATCAATGCAAAGGTGGTAGATAATTCTTCTGTTTTATATCAGTTCGCAAAGGAAAATCTGGCACAGGATAATGTCTTTTACCTGGATACCGAAGGCAAGCCAAATGATGAGAGCAGCTTCCGGTACTATATTAATATGCCAAAGGTTAAACTTGCCATGCTCAATCCGTCTACCGGAGTAGAAGAGAGTGATACGGCATTAAGTACAGGAACAGCACGTACTACGGATAACAATTATGGCAATAAAATAGTAGAAATCCGTACCGATAAGAAGGATTCCGGAGTCTATACGCTGCGTTACCGCTTCCGGATTGACAGTTCCGTAGATGCCAGTGCGGCTACGGTATATCATGCAGGACTTTATTTTGATATGAATGCCGATGGTAAATTTATCGAAAATGATACCTATTCCGAACGGCAGAAGGACTGCATCATTTTTGATGCTTCCGGCAATGAAGTCAACCGGGATGCAGCAGGAGAATATCAGTTAAGCAGCGGACAGGAGTACTATCTTGAGAAAGACATTCCAGGTGACTATCGTGGTATGCTGACCTGGAAACTGGAACTGACCCAGACCACCAATGCCTATATCCGTACGGCTAAGACAGGTTATACGATTGTATCAAGAACAGCTGGTGATGACAGTGTACAGGTTGTTAAGGTACTTCAGATTATGGGAAATAATAATGAATGGGGCGGTTACTTTAATCTTTCTCAAGATAGAGACATGCAGGATTTTATCAGCAATTTTGAAAATACGGAAGGAGTCCGGTTTGAAATTACAGCAATTCCAATGCGCAATTTCGATGGCAAATATACATCCTTTGAACAGCTGAAGGATTATCAGATGTTAATCTTTGGTTTCCAGGACAGTTATTCGGATATGACCAATGCTGACACGCTGGCAGCAGTAGATGATTATATAGTCAGCGGACGGAGTGTATTGTTTACCCATGATACCTCTTCCTTTGTCAATGTGGCAACCGAGCAGATGTACTGTCAGGATAATCCGGATGGCGATAATGGATGGAACCCGGGCTGGCTTAGCAACCAGGGTAATGCAGGAGATTTTAACCAGGTAGAACGTCACTGGGGCTATATGGTAAACCAGAAATTCCGTGGTGTTCTTGGAATGGATCGTTATGGAATTACTTATAATAAGAGGACTTCCAAAGACCCGCAGGCGGCACAGCTTCGTTCCCTGCTATTAAAGGAAGGTCAGCTTTTAGACATCAGTACTACTACAGATGCCTCCGGCAATGAGATAACAACCGGAACCATTGATACGGCACATGGTGGCGTAACCACAAGAGAGAATCCGGATGGCAGCGGGGCACTGACTTCTGCAGTATTAGGAAGTGATAAGGATATTGCGTATGTACCGGGAACGAATCAGAAGCAGTCCTATGGACAGACACAGGGTTATACTTATGGAGCAATCAATTTCCATTATTATTATAATGCTCCGTGGCAGTGTACAACGGAAGCAAAGTATGCTTATAACCAGTACATGATGTGGCGTACACTTCCGTTACCAACACAAAGAAATGATGTTTCTCTTGGAAACCTGAAAAACAATGCCAGCATGTATGCAACCCAGGTAAATGATGGACAGATTACCCATTATCCATATGAGATTGGCAGTCAGATTACGATAGCTAATACCCATTACCAGTATTATCAGCTGAATATGGATGAGGATATGGATGGAGATGAAAACAGTGATATTGTAGTGTGGTACTGTCTGGGAGCATCCGGTGATGGTTCGGCGATTTATACCAGTTCCCCGAATGATGTGCGGAACAATTATTATATTTACAACATTGGAAATATTACCTATTCCGGTGTGGGACACAGTACAATAAGTAACGTGAATGAGAAGCAGTTATTCTTTAATACCATTGTTGCAGCGTACAAGACAAGAATCAAAGATCCGGTAGTAAAGCTTTTAGAGAATGGAAGCCGTACTTCAGCAGAAAAGGAAGCTGTTTATGTACATACTGATAATGCCATCGGAAATAAGGCACTGGAAAATGAAGTAAGTTTTTATTATACCGTAACAGATTCGAATCTCGTCACATCGGATAAGGAAATCAGTGTGGATTATTCCATGGTAGATAAGAATGGCAGCAGTATTGCAATTCCGGTACAGGCAGCAGAAAATCAGGTGTATATCACAACAGAAGCAGTAAACGGAGATACGGTTACGACAGATTCTGCCGGAAGACTGAGAGGCTTAAAGAGCGGGGAAGTGTATAAAGCCACAGTTCATAACCTGACGGATACAAAAGTACAGGAGGCAATTACCAATGGTAATATGCGGATTGCAGTCCATGCAGTCAGTACCTTTGACTATTATGGAGACAGCTATGGTCTGGGTGAAAATGCCCAGAGCATACCGCAGAGCAGTACATCTATGAAAATATTAGGAACAACGCTGTTTGATTTGGATTAGAAGAAAAGAAAAAATATTTATTGAAAAACTGGGAACGAAATCGTATAAGACCGGAAAAGCAATCTGTAAAATCAAAAAAGGGTTGAAAAACTGGTAACGTTACCATATAATAAAACCATGAAGAACCAAGTAGGGTGAATGGTCGCGGCTGCATTGTCGAAAGACATACAGACGAGGAAAGTCCGGGCTTCGCAGGGCAGGATGCCGGATAACGTCCGGTGGA
>ENA-ORTT01000097-ORTT01000097.1-human-gut-metagenome-genome-assembly--contig:-NODE-97-length-113489-cov-7.555900_pt1 | contig 113489 bp, 113 predicted proteins | sample MGYA00242074_ERZ509197 | MGnify/ENA primary metagenome ERZ509197 (study PRJEB26280, sample SAMEA2338789) | human gut metagenome | biome: human gut; feature: human-associated habitat; material: faeces...
AGAACGTAGTGGACAGTATTTCGTGTAAAGAATGTAAGAAATGCTTATTTATCAATACTTTACAACTTATAATACAGTCCTCTACTAAATATAATATATGGATAAAAAAGAAGATAAGTTTTTAGAAGAATTTTTGTCGAAATGGATAATAATTTGTATTAATGGACCTATAATATACATCCTGTTGAAATTGTTATACTGTATTTTTGACAGAATAATAATAAAGAATCTGGTGGTTAGCTTTCAACCAGTACTGTTATTTATAGGATGCCTAGTTGTTGGAAAGTGCATTCTATTTTCTTTTGTTCCCAAAATCGTAGGATTTATTATGAAAACTGATTACAAAGAGAATGAACATAAAAGAGAGGTGAAAGATATGTTGAAAATTTCAGATTATACAAATACTGTACGAGAAGAAATTGAAGGATCATCAGAATTAAGAAAAATGATCCAAAGAAATCTTGATAAGATGAATGAAGAGATAGGAGATATTGATATGTCAGAAAAGCAGAAAAAAACATGGTTGTGGTTGGCAGGATATGAAGAAAGTACAATAGATAACATTCTTGATGTTATAAAACAGAAAAGAAGGTGATGATGTGCTATTCAAAAATAAATTTGTGCATATTGAAAAATATATGATATAATATTTAAGAGGTGATGGAGATGCAAAATCGAGAAATGATAATGCATAAAGTCGGTAAATGGTTTATGATAATTGGAATAGCTGGAGTGTTAAGTCTCTTATTTATTGAATGGAGCCGTTGGAATTTAGTGCCATTTCAAAGTACCTTTTATAGGACACCTGATATGATAGGATAAAGTTGTAAAAAATGTAAGTAATAAATTAAAAGAAATGGGGAAAACAATATGAGAAAGATTAAGAAAAGTATAGTAGTTGCAACGGCATTGTTTTTTTCAATGACCATGATTCAAACAAATGTCGATGCAGCGAGTAAGAAATTAAAAGTCAACACAGTGTATGACACGACAACAAAGATTAAAGGAAAAACAAAGAAAAAATACCTAGTTAAGGTAAAAATTGGAAAGAAGATTTATAAGAAAAAAGCATCTTCTAAAGGAAACTTTACGATTCCTATTCCAAAGCAGAAAGTCGGTAAGAAACTGACCGTTAAAGCTTACAGAAAGAAAAACAAGAAATGGAAACTGTATGCAAAAAAGACCATTACTGTGAAGAAGAAAACAGCGAAGACAACTGTGAAGAATACGGAGAGTAAATATCCTGGCAAGGAAGATGCAATAGATCTTGAGCAAGTAAAAAAAGATCTTGCAACTGGAAAGGAGATATCTAAAGGAGAAACTGCATTAGGGAAAGGACATTATTATTATTTAATGAACTTTGGTGGACTAAAAGGTGATGCACTTATTGGATATGTAAATGATTATATTGATATTGATACAGATGGTGAGTATGTGACAATGAAGGCGATTAATGGAGCTAAATTATATTATACAGTTGCAGGTGCATCTGAAAAGTCTATGACTCAGCTAGAAGAACCAACATTTAATTCAGAACATTTAGAGCCAAGACAAAAAGTAGTTTTTAGTTGTTATGATTTTAATAAGAATGCAAACAGAGGCGGATTGTATTTAAAAGTACATGCCTACAAGAATGGAAAATTAATTGCGATATCATATGAATCACATTATATGATTCATATGATTCCTGGTTTTTATTATTAAGAATGAGGAGAGAATGTTGTATCATTGGATTACAACGGAATCAGAAGAGAATCATTATGACATTTATCTGGACGATTATAGCATTTATAATAGGAAAGATTTAGTAGAAAAATGAAAGTTTGGGCAATTTAAATAAATCTTTAGAGGAGGGTATGTATGAGAAGAGTAAAAAAATCAGTTGTAGTAGTTACAATGATGTTATTTTCAATGATGTTATTTTCAATGATGAACGTGCATGCGGCGAATAAAAAACTAAAAGTTAACAAAGTATATACTACAACAAAAAAGATTAAAGGAAAAACAAAGAAAAAATACCTAGTTAAGGTAAAAATTGGAAAGAAGATTTATAAGAAAAAAGCATCTTCTAAAGGAAACTTTACGATTCCTATTCCAAAGCAAAAAACTGGAAAGAAACTTACCGTGAAAGTCTACAAAAAGAAAAACAAAATATGGAAGCTTTATACGAAAAAAACGGTTACGGTAAAAAAGAAATCTAAGAAAGTAGTAACGAATACTACGAAAAAGAATAAGTATCCTGGCAAGGAAGATCCAATTGATTTAAAGCAGGTGAATAAGGACCTTGCGACGGGAAAGAAGATTAATAAAGGACAGCTTGACTTAGGTGCTGGGCATTATCGTTATTTTCTAAATTTTGGAGATTTAAAAGGAACAGCAAAAGTAGGTTATGTTGAAAATTACATGAATGTTGAAACTGATGGAGAAATAGTAACTTTAAAAGCAATAAATGGATGCACGTTATATTATACGGTTGCTGGTGCAGGTGAAAAATCTCTAAGTCAATTAGAAGATCCAACAAAAGAATCAAATTGTTTAAAACCTGGAGAAAAGGTAACATTTTCTTGTTATGATTATGATGCAGGGAAAGGTTCTTTAAATTTGAAAGTCAAAGGATACAAGAATGGAAAATTAATTATTTTATCATATTACGCACATTATATGATAAAACCAATTGCATTAAGATAAACAATAAAAGTGGAATTGTAGAAATACAGTTCCACTTTTTTGTCGAAAGGGGAGAAATAAATAAATGAATGAAACAATTACATATCGATCACCACCTAAATCAAAGACACCATAAAAATTAAATGGTGTCTTTTTAGTATACATTTTCAGGAAAAGGAGAAAGACTTATGAAGAAAAACAAATGGAAAAAAATATTCTGTCGAATGTTAGCAGTTGTGATGTCAATCTTAATGATGCCAACATCTGTCTTTGCACAGATCAGTGTTGATGATGCAAAGAAAATTAATGATGATTGGTATAAGCCAAATCAAAAAGAATTCAGTTCCTTTGATAGTTCCAAAGCATTAACGGTTAAGGCATCTTACGGATTCCGTCTGTATAAGACGAAGAATTCCAAGTTTACCGTAGAAGAAGGAAAAAGCTGCAAATATCCAACAAGCTATAATGGATTAGATCTGAATATTCAGGATTTCCAGAAAGAGTATCTTTGGTTCAAAACATCTGAAAATTCAGTAGATAAGATCAAAGTTAAAGTTTCAAACATGCAGATCTATCAATGTAATGACGATGGAAGCAATGGTCACTGGGTAAAAGTCGATATGGTACGAACTGTGACAGGTATTGAAAAATACAAAGGACAGGATGGATATATTGCTTTAGGTGAAAACTTAACAAATACAGTTTACGTAGGGCTGAAAGAAGTTAAGATAACAAGTACATTCTATAAAGCAGGTACAAATACAAAAGTTTCACTCAAATCCAACGTAACATTAAAGGATATTGACTCAAAACAGTATATCGGAGTAAAAGCAAACAAAGTAGATGGTCAGTACGTATCTTCCAATACGAAATTAAGCTATAAAGAAGATAATGGAACATATATCTATTATGCAGACTATGACGATGATTATGATAGTCAGGACTTTACATGTGCTGCGTTTACCTTCCAGGGAGATTCGTTTGAATATACCTTTGGACGTAATCTTGCAGAACCGACAAGACGAGATCAGTTTGTAGGTTCTGGCCAGAACATGACCAGATTTAAAACCGTGCCGCCAACAAAGACTGTGACAGACAATAATGAAACACAGGTAACAAGTAATACAGTGGAGCACTTCGGACAGGACTGGACATATAACGTGGAACAGGTAATCCCAGCAGGAATCCCAGAGGCACATCGTTATTCCAAGTTTGCATTTGAAGATCAGATCGAATCCTGCCTGAAGATCAACTCCGTAAAGGTAGTTGCAAGCAAGATGGAATCCACAAAAGATGCAACTAGCTGGTTCGATATTAAAACAGATGGCAATAAAGTAACAGCAACATTGAAAGATCCAAAAGGAAATGACAGTTTCTATAAATATGGGATCTACACATTAAAGATCAATGTATCATTAAATATTCCAGAAAATGCTTCTGAAGAACAAATGGCAGCATTAAAAGAACAGTGGAAACAGCACGGTCATCTTAATGAAACAGAGAATATTGTAACAGAAGAAAATAGTGCCAAGACAAATGTTGATGGTGTGATTAAAAATTCCAATAATGTTACAACAAAAATTGAAGGCCCAGAAAAAACAGTTTCTGATGCGGATGAAACAAATGTTAAGAAAAATACAGTTCGTTCATTAGCTGATGACTGGACATATTCTGTTACTCAAAAGATTGCAAAAAATGCAAATGAGAAATATACAAGTTTTGCATTTAAGGATAGTATTGAACAATGCATGAAGATCAATTCAGTAAAAATTAAAGCAGATAATGGAAATGATGTAACTGGTTGGTTTGACATTTCAACTGTTGGAAATGAAGTTAAGGCTTCATTAAAAGATCCAGGATCAAATGATGAATTTTACAAAAACAATTCTTATACAATGGAGATCAATGTGAAGATGGATGTTCCTGAGAATGCGACAGAAGAGCAATTAAAAAGCTTGAGAGATCGTTGGAAAGAACATGGACATTACACTGAAGATCAAAAAATTGTAAAAGAATATAATACGGCATATGTTGAGGTAAATGGACAGAATGTTATAACAAATAAGCCAGAAACAGAAGTTCAGCTTTCTACAAATGAAAAAAATGAACCAGGATTAGCAATTAAGAAAAGTGTCAATCGTTATGAGCATCAGGTAAACGATGTAGTTCATTACACGGTAAAAGTGTCAAATACAAATGAAAAGGCAGATACAGCGTATTTTATAATTAAAGATACAAGTTTACCAGATAGTATGGCATTTGATTTTTCAAGTGTGAAAGTTAGTGGAATTGATGAGAAAGATTACACGATTGAACAGTCTGGAAATGGCTGGATATTGAAGTCTAAAGGTGATTATGCACTTCCATATGGAAAGACAATCACAGTTGAATATGATGCAAAAGCATTAGTTGCATCAAATGGAACCGTCGTTGATAATACAGCAATTACAAATGCAGCTGGTATTCCAGAGATGAAAGATCAGCAGCAGGTATATATTAATAGTCCGAAATTACAGGTTATCAAAAAAGCACCAGGTACAAAATACAAAGTTGGTGATACCGTAGGATATAATGTTACGATTACAAATATAAATCCAGGAACATTTATGAGAGATATTGTATTAAAAGATCTGGTGAAAACGGAAGGGTTGGAAATTAAAGAAGGTTCCGTAGCAGTATTAGTTGGTGGAAAAAATGTAACATCAAATTTAGATATTAGTTATGAAAATGGTGGAACAGGATTTACAATCAAAACACCATATAACTTAAAGAACAGTGACATTCCATGTATCGGTAATACACCTTATAAAGACATGGATCACTGGACAGATAAGATTGTCGTTACCTATGATGCAACGATCACGGATAAAGCTGCATTAGCAACGGATCTGGAAAATGTATTTACTGCTCCAGCAACACCAAATACAAATGGGGATACGATTAAAGACGATGATACAATCCCATCTGGTGGCGGTGAGGATACAGAAGATATTAAGATGAAAGCTCCAGCTTTGGAGATTACAAAGAAGTCAAATAAATCTCAGTATGCGATCGGAGAAGTAGCAACATATACATTAACAGTTAAACAGACAAAAGAAAATCTGACAGCAAATAATGTTGTGATCACTGACAAATTTGCACAGGAAGATGGTATGACTTATGATGCAGACAGTATGGAAGTTAAGCTGAATAAAGAAGATATCACGAAAGATTGTAAGATTACAGTTGAAGGAAATAACTTCAAAATTGAGACTGGAAAAAATATATCTGATGAAGACAAACTGGAAGTAAGCTATAAAGTTTCATTCAGTAAAACTGGAGAATATACAAACACAGCCGTTTCCACAAGTGATAATACAAATGAAGATCAGGCAACAAACGTCATTGAAGTAACAAATGTAACTCCAGAATTGTCAATCAATAAGACATCAGATAAGACAGAATATGCCGTTGGGAATACAGGGATTTACACATTGACTGTGAAACAGACAAAAGCAGATGCAACAGCCAAAAACGTAACAGTAAAGGATCAATTTGTACAAGAAGATGGAATTACGATCGATGCAGAAAGTATGAATGTATCTTTAAATGGTACAGACATCACAAAAGATTGCAAGATCGTGACAAATCAGAATAACTTTACAATTGAAACAGGAAAAGATCTAAGTAGTAAGGATGAACTGTTGGTATCCTATAATGTAACGTACACGAAAGAAGGAACATATAAAAATACAGCAACTACACAGGCAGATAACGCAGATCCAAAAGATGATAATAATTCTGTTACAGTGGTAGATCAAGACGTTACGATGACGAAAGATGCAGATAAGAAAGAATATAAAGTAGGGGACATGGTAAAATACAACGTGTCTGTATCTTTAAAGAAAGAAAATTCTGTATCAAAGGATGTCGTAATTAATGATACGATTCCGGAAGGTCTTGCCCTTCAAAGTGAAAGTGTAAAAGTGACTGGGATAACTGATTACACGATCAATACAGATGGAAACAAGTTAGAAGTTAAAATTCCGGAATTAAAATATGGTGAGAAAGTTGAGGTGAATTATCAGGCAAAAGTATTAAAGAGTGCATTAGGCAAAACATTGGTGAACAAAGCGACTGTTAATGGTTCAGGAATTCATCCAGGACAGGCAGAAGTATCTGTAAAAGTACCAAAGACAGAAAAAACACCAACAAGTACTAATGGAAGTGGTAGTCAGACAACAACTGTAAAAACAGGAGATGACTTTAATGCAATTCCTTATGTTGCAGGTATTGCACTTGGGGCTGTCGCAGGAGTTGTGATTTATCTAAAAAGAAGAAAACTGAAGAAATAAAGGATACTTTTATATACCACAAATGTAAAAGATATCACGCATAAGAAACGTAAAGTAAATAATAGCTGTCAAAAGAGGTTGTAGTTTTATCTACAGCCTCTTTTGAAATTATAAGGAAGGAATTAAATGAGTCATATTGATGATACCAGTCAATTAACAAGGAAATTATTGTTGTATATGGATTTAGGATTAGCTAACAAGGAAATTCAGCTGATTGCAGAAGCTGCAAAATATCACGATATAGGGAAAATATATATTCCGGATCATATTTTATACAAACCTGGAGAGCTGACAAAGGAAGAATATAAAATAGTACAACAACATACAGTAATTGGACACGATATGATCATGAATTCTAACTTGAACAGAGAATTGAAAAAGTATGCTGCTGAGATCGCTTTACACCATCATGAACGAATTGATGGATTAGGATATCCAGATAATCTTTTAGGAAAAGAAATAAAAGATTGGATTCAGGTAGTAGCTTTAGCAGATGTTTATACAGCACTTCGAAGTAAAAGAGTATATAAGCCGGCGTATTCGAAAGAAAAAGCAGTGCAGATCATATTAGAGGGCGGCTGTGGAGAATTTTCCAAAGAATATTTAACGAAATTTCAAGAGTATTTGACAAAAAGAGTATTTTAGAAATTAGAAAAGTGCAGAAATAATTCTGTGCTTTTTTGATTTCTAAAATTTAAAGGAAGGAGAAGCATATATATGAGAAGACAAAGATTTTCTAGGGAACAGATTGCAGAAGCTGATCAAAGAGACATTCTTGGAGTTGCCAGAGAATTAAATTTGAAATTAGAAAAAAGAAAAAATACATATAAAGTACCTGGATATGGTGGTTTGTATATTACACCTATGAAGAATGCATTTCACTGTTTTTCTGCAGATATGAGCAGAGAGAATAATTGTGGTGGTGGGCCAATTCAGTTAGTGATGTTTATTCATCAGTGTACATTCATTGAATCAGTGTCATATCTTTTAGGTATCAAAGGGTTGGATACATATAAAAGAGAACCTGTAGAAGAAAAAGAAATAGAATTTTCTTTACCAGAGCGATCAGATAGCTTTCGACATATTTATGCATATCTTATTAAAACAAGAAAGATTGATCGATGGGTAGTTGATCAGTTCATAAAAGAAAAAATGCTATATGAAAATAAATACCATAGTTGCGTATTTGTTGGATACGATTATGATGGAAATCCAAGACATGCGGCAATCAGGGGAACCATGACAAGTAAAGCATTTAAAGGAGAAACACGAGGAAGTGATAAAAGATTTGCATTTCATCGATCTGGTGAAAACAAGATGTTACATGTGTATGAAAGTCCGATTGACATGATGAGTTATTTAACATTATATCCAGATGCAATCAAAGATCATCATGTAGCACTTTGTTGTCTTGCGGATACGTCACTGCAAGAATATGTAAAACATTATGACATTCAGAGAATATTTTTACACTTAGACAACGATGAATGGGGAAGAAATCAGACAGAAAAATTAAAAGACTTCTATGGGAAGTCATACGATATTTGGGATGAATCGCCGTTTGATGGCTATAAAGATTTTAATGAACAGTTGGCAGGTAGAAAAGGATGAAGGACAGAAGAAAAACAATCCGGATAAGCAAAGAAGAGGAACAGAAATTACTGGATTCTTTGAAAGATACAGGGATGAATTTTTCGGATTATGTTAGAAAGGCGATTTCAGATCATCCTATTATTGTCGTTTCTGGTATTCAAGATTTACATCTACAGGTAGCAAGGGTAGGAAATAATCTGAACCAATTGGTTATGTTGGCCCATGAAGGAAGAATTACCAGTGTTGATCTTACAGAATGTTTTGAAATGCTGCAAATGACTTATTCAAAACTAAGTGAAATAAGTGAGGTGATAAATCATGGCGACTGTGATTCAGGCCCAGGATAAGAGTGGAAAGTATATGAAATATGATACCAAGAGTAAAATGAAATATATTCTTGACTATGTTCATGATCCTGAAAAAACCAGATCAGAATTACAGGGTGGAACCCTTCTGATGAATCCGGAAAATGCATATGATGAATTTATGCTGACAAAACAGTTATGGGGGAAGGATCAGGAAGGAAAACGAATGTGTATGCACTACATACAATCGTTTAAACCTGGAGAAGTTACCCCAGAACTGGCAAAGCAGATTGCAGATGAATTTGTAAAGCAAAAAAATTTTCAAGGGTTTCAGATTTCTTATGCTGTTCATACAGATAAGGATCATATTCATACGCACTTTATACTGAATACAGTAAATGTGGAAGATGGCCATAAATGGCAGTTAGCAGACTTGAAAATTTTACGGAGAGTTTCCGATCGATTATGCAAAAAACATGGCTTATCAATCCTTCCAGAAAAAGAAGTTGCCAAAAGTAAATCTCCAGCCCAAAGGGATGCAGAGAGAAATGGAACTAGTTGGAAGAAAGAAACACAAATGGCAGTAGATGCAGCATTAGAGGTTGCTGAGAATCATACGGAATTTTTTTGGCTAATGAATAAGCAAGGTTATCAGGTACGATGGAAGAATGAATATAAATATGTATTGTTTACAAATCCCGATGGCAAAAAAATGAGAAACCGAATCTTTGAAAATCCAGGAAATTATACAAAGGAGGCAATGCGTGAAAGATTTAGAGAAAACTATAAAAGACATAAAAATAAAGAACCAGATGAAAAATCTGAGTCATTAAGTTATCGAACAGAAACATTTTTTATTGTAAGAGATGTAGCTAATACTGCCACATCAAAAGAAGAATTTATTCAGTTGATGGAACAGAATGATTATCATGTTCAATGGAATGATGATCACAAATATATAACTTTTTGGAAAGATGGACATAAACCAGTGCGTAATCGATCATTTTATCCAAATGAAGAATATACGAAAGAGGGATTAGAAGAAAAATTTAAAAGGAATGAAGAAAGACTTAATAGAATTCGTTCAGGAAAATATGATGCTAAAAATGTTGTAGAACTACAGAGATTAGATAAGCTGTTTTTATTATTTTCAATAATAGAAGGGGATGAGGATAATGCATATCCACATCAGACGAACTTACATGAACACTCTGTAAGATCGATTGATGAGTGGAAGAGAGAACAGGCGAAAGGACATGGAATGGATTGGGAAAGATAGAGAGAAGGTGTTTAAGTGGTAAAAAAAGAAAGTAATCCGATTGTGATGTTCTTTAAAAGACGTGCAGTCAGGATTGTTGGAATTATAGGATTATCTTTTGTAATGCTTTATGCAAGTGCATTTACAGCAATTTTTTTAGATAGTACATTAAAAAATCCAGAGCAGATAAAATTTGTGACTGATCCAGTCGCTATGAAGCAATGTATTTCAAATAATGAACAGATAAGAATGTTTACGATCTTCTTTTTTGTTATTTTATTATTGGGAATTATAACATTATTAGTTGGTGGCAAATCATCTTTTAAGGTTGATATGATAGAGATTACACCTGAAATTCATACACCAGTGCCTGTGGGACAGGGACAACATGGTACAGCAAAATGGTTGTCAAATGAGAAATTTGATCAGGTATTTGATTCAGATGTAATTGATTCAAAAAAATTAATGGATGGAAAAGAACATTTTTCAGCAGGTGGATTGGTACTAGGAAAAGAAGATCTTAAAAGATCAGATTTTTTTGGAAGAACAAAAGAGAAAATATATCATATTACCAAGGATTTACATGCACTTATCATAGGTGCAACAAGATCAGGAAAAACAAGACATATTGTAATCGAAACGATTGTTGATCTTATTCTGGCAGGAGAAAATATTTTTGCAGTAGATTTGAAAGGTGAATTGAGAGACTATACAGAAGATGCAGCTAAAAGATATGGATATGAAACGATATGTATTGATTTTATTCATCCATATCAATCGGATCGAAAAAATTTTTTGGAACCAGTGATACAGGCTCTTCGCAGAAATGATATATCAAGAGCAATTGAAGAAACTTGGAGTTTGGTCAGTCAGTTAGTTGGTGAACCACCAGAAAATGGAGAAAAACTTTGGAACAGTGGTGAAGCAGCAACATTGGCGGCTTCAATTATGGCTGTTTGTTATGATAATCAAGATCATCCAGAATATCAGAATCTGACAAATGTATTTTACTTTATCACAGAAATGTGTTCTGATTATCGAGGAGCATTGCCGTTACAATTTTATATTCATTCACTTCCAGAGGAACACCCAGCGAAGATCTTGTTAGCAGCAACGAAAGTTGCAGCAATGCGAACAAGGTCTTCTTTTTATGTTTCAGCAATTATGACATTGAAATTGTTAACAATTCCAGCGATCAATCAAATGTCAAATAAGAGCGATTTTGATATTGGAAATATGATAGAAGAAGGGAAAAAAATCATTATTTATCTATGCTTGCCAGCAAGAGATAAAACATATTTTCCATTGGCCAGTTTGGTTTTGCGTCAATTATCGGATTTGATTGATTATGCAGCAGACGAAAAATATGGAGGACGGGTTCCTGTACGATGGAATTTTGTTGATGATGAGCTTGGAAATTTCACGAAGATAACAAATATGCGACAACAGACTTCATTTGGTACTGGAAAAGGAATCAGACATTTTATGTTTATCCAGTCATATGCTCAGTTGGACGATGTGTATGGAGAAAAAGTTTCACAGATTATTCAGGATAATGCTGATATAAAGATATATCTTCGAAGTTCAAATTCGACTACAAAGAAGAAAATATCTGAAGATTTAGGAAACTATACAACACGTTCTTATTCAAAAAGCAATAATACTCCGTCAGGTACATTTAGAAATGGTGGAAGTGATGGGGAAAGTTCTAATTTAATGGGACGGCCATTACTGTATCCGGATGAGGTCGGCAAGCTGCAAAGGCCATATTCTTTAGTTATGTCAGATTCTGATCCAGCGATTATGTATGCCCCAGATTTGTCACAATATGCGATGAATGAATTTTTAGGTATGGGTGATGAAGAGCATAATAATCGGTTGAGACAAAAAAAAGCAGAAGAGCATAAGAAAAATGAACGTCCCCATAATTCAAAAATGGAATTATGGGGAATTTGGAATGTGTGGAAAAGACACATCGACGCACAAATATTAAAGCAACAAAAAGAAAAAGCGGCCAAGGCTGCAAAAAAATAACAAGGAGAAACAAAATGAAGAACAAATTAATGAAACTTAGAGGAAAAATTACGGTAATTATGATGAATATGATTACCTGTTTTTTGATGGCACAAAATCATGTATATGCAGGTGGTATTGGAAGTTCTAAATTATTTACTGGAACTAAAAGCATGTTTAATGATATGAAGGCACCATTGATTGGATTGTCTTCTGTGATTGGAATTGTAATGATTATCTATAATCTAATCCGCATGAAAATGGCAGATGATGTGGATACCAAAATGTATAAAAAAAGAATATTTATAATCCTTATCTGTATGGTTCTGGTTGTTTCAGTTGTTGCACTAATTCCAACAATTTTATCTTACTATAAATAGAAAATATCAGGAGGTCTTAAATGTTAAAAAGCTTATTCAATGATTTTTTAGAAGATCTCGCGAAGGATGCTGTTAAGTTGATTAATAAATTCCTTGTTGATCTAATGGATATAGCATTAAATTGCCAAAATTACATCAGTACAAAGCATTTAATTAAGGGTTTAAGCCTAAGCAAAGTTAATGCAGTGATATTAAAATATGCAATTGCATTACTGATATTAAAATTTGTCCAAAAGGGTTTTTCAATTTATATATTGCAATCGGATGGAGATCCAGATCATGATCCAATTCATATTTTAACAGGCTTTTATCAGGCGGTTGCAATTTCAGTTACATTTTTAGGATTATATACACCACTTGTCAATATTTTCGAAACCTTTACAAAAGCAATATTAACGGCGATTGGAAGTAAGGGAGAAATAGAAGCAATCAAAGATCAATTTTTGTTGACATTATTTGGAAATGGAATAACGACAGTTCTATTGCTTATCATATTTTTAATTATAATCTTTTTGATATATATACAGATAATCAAGAATGGTGCAGAATTAATGGTTTTAAAATTTGCTATTCCACTTTTAAGTGTAGGACTTATGGATAGTGACGGTGGATCTTTTAAGATTGCTGGAAAAAAGTTTCTGCAGATGGGATTTACTTGTACATTGCAGATTATTTTGCTTCGATTAGCTATGGCTTTATTATTAACCGGGCATGTAATCTGGTCCGTAGCATTTGGATCATTGGCATTAAAAGGACCAAAACTAATTCAGGATTATCTGTTTGCGAATCAAGGTAGTGGATTGGCAGGAAAATTGCAAGTTGCTTCAAATATTAGACGAATATTTGCACATTAGGAGAAAAAATGAATACAATTACAGATTTAATTAAAGCTTTTATGATTTTAGTTAACGCAGGAGGAATTTTTCGAATTATAACTTTGATTTTTAGTACAATTAATGACCCTGATTCAAAAGAAACTAACTTTCGAAGAGGTAGAAACGTTATCTTATTTATGATTTTAACAATATTGATTTATAGTTTGAAAGATAGTATTTTAAAATATTATCAGTAGAAAGTGAGGAAAAATTAATGGAAGAAAGAGAAAAAGAGGATTTATACATACCAACGTATGTGACGGCTCAGCATGAATATTTTCCTGGATTTGGGAAAAAAGAATTATATCTCACAATCCTTATGTCAGCATTTGTAATTGTTTTTTCAATTATCTTGTATGGAATTTCTCGGGATCTATCAATTGTAGTGTTAACGATCATGATTGGAATTACAGCATGTATAGGGTTTAATACAAGACTGGAGGGCAATATTTCGATGAGAGCATTTGTATTATTGTTTATTGCATACCTTAAAGAGCAACAAGTATATTTATATAAATATAAAGATGAATGGAAGGTAGAAGAATGATTCTGTTTTTAATCACACAGGAATTAGAATATCTTGGATCAGAACTGAATGTCCTTCATCGGAATTATATTGTATGGAATTGCAGGCTGACAGATTTTATCAAAAGAGAATACATCGGCATCGATACAATGAAGCCAGAAGCAATTGTAATTGAGCAGGTAGCATTGGAAAATTCAAAAGATCTGATAGAATTTCAAAATAGCTTTCCGGAGATAAAGATTATTTTGATTGTTCGAGATAAAAGTGAACTTCTAGATTTGCAAGGAATAGAAATTGTTGATCAGAATGAAAATATTCTTGAATCATTAAGAAAGATCTTAAAAATCTCGAAAAAGCCAAAGATAGATGTTCAAAAGCAAGAAATGCAGATAGGTTTTTTATCGCAGGATAGAAAAACAGCAGTATTGTCAGCAATTAATTTTGTGAAGACACTTTCAGAGTCAGAGAAAAATTTATGCTTTTGTGAAATAACAACAAATGTAAAAAAAGCAATACTTCCAAAATTGTCATCAAACTATGGGTTAATAGGAGAAAATGGCATATATAAGTGGAATGATATTTCATTTCTATGTAATAGTGGAAAAGAAGGTGTGGTGTATACAGTCTGTTCTTTTTGTGAAGAAGATCCAATAGAAAAGATGTTTGAACAGTGCGATATACAAATATGGTGTGAATCAGATGAGGGAGAATTGATTCTGCATTATGAAAATAGGCACATACGCATTAGTATTGATAATCCATTTGAAAATGATCATACTGAGGATTTTAGAGAGTTACTTGGGAGTCAAAACACAATTTTAGATACAGAGAATACTAATATTGAAGAAGAGTGTATAGTTGAACAAAATAGTAAAATAGTTTCAGAAATTAAAAAACAAGAAAAAAAGAAGAAGTCAAAAAAATTCAAAATTAACATGAAAAAAGCAGGATTTATTATGATTCTGCTTTTTTGCATTGTATTGGTTTTCTTTGGACTTTCTATTGTACTGAAAAATATAAATGCAGGCAAAAAGAAGCAGCATTTAACAAAAGAAATACAGAAAGAAAAGGTTACAACACAGGGGACAACGCAGACCGCAACTGAAGAAGTGACGACAGAAACACCAACGACACAAGAAAAAAAGGCGACGACAGAAAGAAAAACAGAAAAAATGACAGAATCTTCAACACAGAAGACAACAACAGATAGAAGAAATATTACGACATCTACAAGAAAAAAAGTTGGAACGACAAAAAAGCAGAACACAACAGCAAAAAAGAAAAAAACAGTAAAAAAGGTCCGAAAAACAGTAAAAACGACACAAAAAAAACGAACAACGACAGAAAAAAAACGTGTAACAACACATCAGCCTAAAACCACAACAGAGAATTCTAAAAATCATACAAAGGAAGAATTCAAAGTTGATTATAAGGTTGAATGAAATGTGGGGATAAATAAATGACTAAGGAAAAAAGAATAGAAATAAAGGAGAACAGAAAAAATGTCAAACAAAACAATAAAGGTTCGAATTACGAACGAGGAATTATTTGCACTGGGGTTCGAAAGGGTTATTTATAACGGAAAAGAATATGTCGATAAATCCCCTTTATTCTTGGATTCTACTTGCCCACTTTCACAAGCCTATCATCAATTGGCTGCGAAGAAGGCTAACAGAGCAAAATTAATGGAAGAAACAATGAAAAAGAAGAGAAAATAAAGGAGCAGTACATGAAGAAAAAAGAAAAAAAGAAGAAACTTACAGCAGAACAAACAACTGCCCAGGAATTTACGAATGTATTGAATATCCAGAATAATTATTTGTATACAAGAGATGGATATGTAATTGGTTATATTAAGATAATACCAGTCAGCGTAGGATTGCTATCCAAAAGAGAAAAAGAAACGTTAGTGAAGCAGCTGACGGCAGAACTATCAGTTGAAAAAGAACCATTTCATTTTCTTGCGATATCACGTCCGGTAGATATGCAGCCTCTTTTGGAATCGTATGCTCATCTCCGTAATGAGACAAGTGATCCATATCGAAGAGAGTTACTTAGAAAAGAAATGGAAAATTTATCTGATTTCACATTTGGAGATGAAATTGTAGAAAGACAGTTCTTTTTTTACTTATCTATGAAAGCTGCAGAAGATGTGGAAAGAGATTTAAAGAAAAGAATTAGTGAATTTGCAGAGCATTTTGAGGCGGTCGGAATTAAAACAGAAATCATAAAGGATCAGGATATAGTTCGTTTATGTAACCTTGTGAATAATCCGGCAGTTGTATCAATTGAAGATGAGATGACAGATGCATCGATACCAATATTAAAAGGAGTGATATGATGGCTAAGAAACAGAAAATGGAAGAAAATGCTTCGTTATTAAATATTATTTCGCCGATCGCATTGAAATTTGAATCCAATAATTTTACCTTAGGAGAAAACTACTGTAAAGGATACGGTATGATAAAATATCCACCTGCTCCAAATTATGGATGGTTAACACGTATTACAAATATTCCATCAACAGCAGTTTCCTTTACTTTTACGCCCAACCAAGGGGAAATCCTGGAGAGTATTAACAAGAATATAACAATGCTATCAGGACAGGCAAGAACAGCAAAAGATCGATTGAAGCAACAACGAGCAGAAAAAGGTGCAAAAGATGGAATGAAATTGCTGCAGCAAATCGATGAAAATGGAGAAGTTGTTGGAGAATTGGCAGGAACATTAATTCCAATGGCAATAGATAAAGAATCTTTAAAAAAAGTAGAACAGAAGATGCGTGGAACATGTGCAATGACCAATCTGAAAGTTAGACCACTTACATTGATGCAAAAACATGCATTACAGCATGTTGCACCATTTTATATTGAAAATCCATTATTAAATGAGGTATCAAATCGTGTTATGCCGCTTCGAACTTTTGTCGGTGGATTCCCGTTTAGTTCTTCAGGACTGAATGATAATGCAGGTTGTTATGTTGCAAAGGATGCAACTGGAGGACTAGTTGTGCTAGACTTTTGGCTGCGTGAAAATGATCGAACAAATTCTAACTTTGTTATTATGGGGGTCCCTGGAAGTGGTAAAAGTGCGGCAGTAAAGCATATTACTTTGTCAGAGTTTATGCTAGGAACAAAACTGATATTTATTGATCCGGAAAGTGAATATAAAGATTTTTGTAAAAATCTAAATGGCAATTGGTTAGATGCAGGGGGCTCACCAAAAGCACGTGTAAATCCATTACACATTATGCCAATTCCAAAAAATGATGAACCAGATGAAACAGAACCAGGACTTACAGATTACTATGATAAGGATGAGGGAAATGGTCTTGGAGACTTAGCTCTTTACATTAAACATTTAGAGATTTTCTTTTCTTTATATATTCCATCTTTGACGGATAAACATAAAGCAGTCTTAAAAAAGACATTGATTGAATTATACAAAGATTTTGATATTGATTGGAACACAGATGCGAAGAAGTTAAAACCTGAAGATTTTCCGATTTTATCAGATATGTATAATAAATTGTTGGAAAAGGCTAGTGTATCAAAAGAAGAAGGAAAAATTGAAACAGAAAATATATATGAAGATCTAGCATTATTTTTAGAAGATGCAGCAAATGGTGCGGACAGTGCATTATGGAATGGACCGACAACATTACAAACAGATAAACAGATTACAGTTTTGGATACATATTCTCTTCAGTCTACATCGAACAATGTGAAAAGAGCCCAATATTTCTTATTGGAGACATGGTCATGGAATATTATGAGTAGTGATCGAACAGAGAAAGTTGCATTAATCTGCGATGAAGCTTACCTGATGATTGATCCAGAAGTTCCACAATCTTTAGTGTTCTTACGAAATGTGGCCAAGCGAGATAGAAAATATGAAGCTGGATTATTTATTATTAGCCATAGTGTTGTAGATTTCTTGGATCCAAAAATTAAAATGTATGGACAGGCATTGCTTGATACGCCATGCTATAAGATTTTATTTGGAACCGATGGACAAAACTTAGAAGAAACTGATAAGTTATACAATCTGACAGAAGCAGAAAGGGAGCTTCTGGAAAGTAAACGAAGAGGACATGCATTGTTTATGATTGGATCAAAGAGATTGCATGTTAATTTTGAAATTCCGGATTATAAATGGGCGTATTTTGGAAAAGCAGGTGGTCGATAAATGAATGAAGCTTATTTCGCAATGCGTATACTTGCGGATGAAGAAAACAGAAAAAAATTATTGATCATTATTTTAATACCTATTTTGTTTTTTATTGTAGCTATGTTGGCAGCTTCTGATATGGGAACAACAGCTGGAACAGCAGCTTCTCCATTATCAGATCAGGTGGAAAAATGGAGACCAATGGTTACTCAGTATTGTACAAAATATAAGATTCCAGGATATGTAGATTTGGCATTAGCACTAATGCAGGTAGAATCAAGTGGTAATGAACCAGATCCAATGCAGGCGGCAGAGGGGGCTTATGGTCTTTATTGCTTAAAAACAAAAAATAATAGTGGTGGACATAGCCATAGTCCGAACGGGATTCCATCCGGACATGGAGAATGTTCCGTCAATGCAGGAGTGCAGGAATTAAGAGATGCTTTAAAAAAAGCGGATGTTGAAGATCCAACTGATCTCGATCATATAAAAGTAGCAATTCAAGGTTATAATTATGGGATGGATCGATGGATTTCCTGGATAAAAAAGCATGGTGGAAAGTATACATTGGCACTTAGTAAAGAGTATAGTGCGACAATGATGCCGGCTGGTGCAAAAGGGACTCCTAATCATGCTGAAAAGGTAATGAAATACTATTCGATTGCTACCGGGGATTCTTCGGCAGAGGTTTCCTTGTTAGAAGGAAATTCTGGTCTAAAGGTTGTTTATTATAATCAGGGAGATGCTGCATGGAAATCCATTCCATATAGTACGTCAACAATAGGACAGAGTGGATGTGGACCTACAAGTATGGCAATATGCATCTCTACGCTTTCTGGAAAGAAAATAACACCAAGGCAGACTTGCCAATGGGCAGGAAGTCAGGGATATTATGTGAAAGGAGCAGGAAGTAAGCATGATGTTATTCCAGGATTAGCGAAAAAATATGGTGTGAAATGTAAAGGTGTTGGAAAAAATAAGCCCCAGATTATCCAAGCATTGAAGACAGGAAAACTAGTAGTAGCAATTATGTCTGCAGGACATTTTACAAGCGGTGGTCATTTTATTGTATTAACAGGGATTAAAGATGGAGAAATCACTGTAGCAGATTGTGGATCAAGGCAAAGAACAAAGCAGACATGGAGTTTAGATCTGATTGTCAATGAATCAAATAGTAGTGCAAGTGCAGGAGGTCCGTTTTGGATAATATCAAAATAAAACGATGGATATGCGATATATTATTGTTTCTATGTTTTACAGCAATCGCTTTTTTTGCAGGTAAGATTTTGATTAATCAATGGAAATATAAAAAAGCACAGAAAGAATATGATACGTTGCAAAAAGCAGTACAAACAGAAAAATCTATCAATTGGAAGAAACTTAAAAGAATGAATAAAGACATTGTTGCCTGGATGAAAGTACCAGGAACAAAAGTTAGTTATCCGATCGTTCAGGGAAAAGATAATAGTACATATTTACATAGGACATTCCATAAGAAGTACAATCCATCGGGTTGTATTTTTTTAGATTATAAATGTAAAAAAGATTTCATGTCAGATAATAATGTTATTTATGGTCATCATATGAGAGATGGATCGATGTTTGCAACATTTGTAAAATATAAAAATCGATCGTTCTGGAAGAAGCATCAAAAGATTATTTTGTATCTTCCAAAAGAGACCAGGACATTAAAAGTAATTGCTGCACGTGCAAACAAACCAGAAAAATTACCGATTGAATTCAAAAATAAAAAGGATAGAGAAAATTATCTATCAAGAATTCAATCTATTAGTTATTTACCAGATCAGAGTATCAGGAAACGATTGTATACATTTGTTACTTGTAGTTATGAGAAAAACGATTACAGGACTTATATTTATGCAGTTGAAAATCAGAAAGAAGTGAGAGAATGAATCAGAGACAAGGGAAAATAGTATCACTTGTTGTTGCTGTGATAGTAATGGTTGTGTTGATCATAATAGCAGTGATCGTAAATCGACCGCAAAAGAAACAAACAAAACGATCTGCAGTTACAACAACAGAAGTTAGTACAGAAAAAAAACAGACAGAAGAAACGACAGAAGAAGAGCAGATGACAGAAGCACCCAAGGATACATCAGACTGGGAGATGCAGCCGGCAGAGAATACTGAGCCGGATACAGGAGAAAAGATTAAATAAGATTTTAGGAGAAAAATAGTATGGAGATGTTCACAAGTTTTAAAAAAGTCATGGCTGATCCAGAGATTACAACGGCAGGCAAGAGTGTATTTTTAAATTTATTAAGCCGTATGGATAAAAAAGGCTATTGCTATCCGGCAGTAAATACGATGGAAGATGAAACAGGATACTGTGAACGTACAATCCAAAGGCAGACAAACAAATTAGCGGAAAAAGGCTATATCGTAAAAGCAGAACAAAAAGCGATGGGAAAACAATTTACAAATCGATATTATTTAACTCCAGAGGACAAAAGAGATTTTCTTTTCAATGATAATGATATTAAAGAAGTTGTCAGAAAAAATTCTGTTTTTCAGGATTTTCTGAAAATGGAAGAAGTAATTGTAACAACAGAGTATAAGCATCATTGTTTACATTTAGTATATCGAAGTATGAAAATAACAAAATTAGAAAAGTTAGTACTTGCATATTTTATTATGCGTGCGGATCAGGAAGCTTTTACTTACTTTTCGGTTGAAAGACTTTCAGGAATCTTAAGGATTCCTTTTTTTAAGCTTCGAAGAGTGATAAAGACATTGATTTATCGGAAATTACTTCGTATATCACAACAGATCATAGAGGGAGAAACAGTTATTTTTGCAAGAATCTGTATCGAGAAATTTGGATTAAAAAGTTTTGTAAGGAAATGTGTGAAACTAATCCGACATACATACAGCATTCAGGATATCAAAATATATCTTTATATTGTAAGTATTAGAACAAAAACTGAATATAAAGAAATTCAAAAGAAGTATAGATTTTACAGGATCTTACAAAAAATACAGATGATTCAGGATCTTGATCGACACGTTCTTTTCTAGTATAAATGAATGTCACCCTAAGAAGACAATAGTAATTTAAATAAAATATATCATTGAAAAAAACAATATTATTATACTTTAGATATCTTAAGTATAGAGAGGCAGGTGGTAAAAATGAGAAATAGTATAACAAATTGTGATATCGAAACAAATGATCTGGCATGGATTCAGAAGATGGTTGCTGGGCCAGAAAATATAGATGGTCTTGACTGGGTAGATGAAGATGAATTGACAGCAGAGGAAATAACAGACATTAGACAACTGGAAGCGTTCGGAGTAACAGATCAGTCATTGAAAAAATTTAAAAAATCTAATATGTAAATGATAAAGGCAAGATGCAGATCTTTGCCTTTTTTTCTTAGTCAGGAGGAAAATAAATGGCAAAATCAAAGGGAAAAACAGCTTCACAGATTGTAAGCGAATCAAGACAAGAACTTGTGGATCAGTTAATACAAAAGATGAAAGATGGTGTATCACCTGTACGAGAAATGTGGGATTCTGTGAGTACATATGGACTGCCAAACAATCCAATCAGTGGAGCGAGATACCAAGGAGTTAATTTATTAAGACTTCTAATCGCATCGGCAGTTGGAAAATATGAAGATTCACGTTGGATGACGTTAAAGCAAGCTAATAAGCAGGGATATCGGATTAAAAAGGGTGCAAAATCAGTTCTGTTGGAAAAATGGGTCTGGTCAAAGATTGTTGAAGAGGAAAATGAAAATGGTGAATTAGAAAAAAAGATAGTAAAACTCAGGAATCCATATGTGAATTTTTTTAGAGTTTTTAATGCAGAGCAGATTGATGGAATCGGGCCAATTCCTAAAGTAATTCCGATGGAGAAAAATGAGATGTTAAAACTGGCCGAAGAAGTCATTGCTTCTAGTCAATGTGAAATTGTGGAATCAATGCAGAACAGGGCATATTATTCACCAAAAGAAGATAAGATCACGTTGCCACCAAGAGATTATTTTAAGAGTCAGGAAGCGTTTTTAGCGGTAACACTTCATGAAATGTCACATTCTACAGGGCATCCGGATCGTTTAAACCGGCCGTTAGTCAACAAATTTGGAACACCGGAATATGCGAAAGAAGAATTAAATGCAGAATTTGGCAGTGCTTTTTTACAGATGGACTTAGGAATTAAATTATCAGATGAAGCAATCAATGATCATGCGGCATATCTTCATTCATGGATTTCAGTTTTGGAAAATGATCCAAACGAATTATTCCGAGCCGTCCATAATGCATCAGAAATTTCGGATTATTTGATAGAAAATTATCAGGAATTTCAGGCAGAGCAGCAACATGATATGCAGCAAAAGCAAATTTCAGAGATACAGAGTGAGGAACTAAGTAATTCAGGAAATGCAAAATTAAGGGTTGCAATAAAACGAGCTGTAAAAGCAGGTAGCATTGAAGCGGGAGTTAAATATCTCGAAAAAAGTGAATTAAGGCATCCGGATGATGTGGAAGGCCACCGATTGGTAAAAGAAAAATTTTTAGAAAACATCAAAGAATTTCTGCCCGAGCAACAAGAAGCAGATATGCAGGAGAAAGAAAAACAAAATGTATTTCCAGAGGAAGTAATAGCAGAAGCAGAAATGCTTGGTTTTAACAGTGTGGAAGAATTGCAAGATAAAATTAAACAGGGAATGCCAACAAAAAACTATGATACATCGACGTTGATTCATCAAGTATCAGAAGCACTGGATGGAAATTATAAGCAGGAAAATCTCTGGAAACTAGAACAGGAAAGTTTATCAAAAGAAGCACAGTATGAACAGCCAGATATTGGAATGAATGAATCAGAAATGGAATTGGAGTTAGAAATTTAGGAGGGATAGAGATGAAGGATGTTAAAGTTTATGCCCAGAATCTTAGAAGTTATAACATGGGATTAGATCAAGGCCGCTGGATTACTTTAGGAATCGAAGAACAGGAATTACAAAAGATTTTAACAGAGTATTTACATCTTACAGAAAATCATCCGGATATGGCGATCTTTGATTATGAAGCAGATTTTGAAATCAGTGAATTTGAAGATATATATGAATTAAATCAAGCGGTAACACAATTAAAGCAGTTGCCCGAACAGGATTATGAAAAAGTAATGGATTATTGCGAGGCAAGGGACATCACTTCGCCATTAGAAATCTCTAATGTATGCCAGCAGGTCGATGAAGTACCATATGAACGATTTCCAGACTGGATTAATGAAAATGTAAAAGATCCGGAAGAAAAACTTGGATATTCATTGTTTGAAAACAATAGCTTGGCTCCAGTGATTAAAGCTGCAGGTATGGAAGATTATTTTGATTATAAAGCGTATGGACGGGATGAAGCTATTAATTCATATGACATTGGCGATCATGGATTTGTGAATAAAAGAATATCAGTTGATGTGGAAAAGTATTCTTACGAAGAAATTCAGAATCAGTTGAAAGAAAATGGGTTAGATGAATCAACGGAATATAAAGAAGAAAATACATGGAAGTCAGAAGAAAATTTTTGGTCAGATGAAGCTACCTATGAACAGGAAACTTATATGGCAAGTGATAATGAAATAATGGTAGAAGAGGATATAGAAATTACAATGGATAATTAATGAAAAAGGAGTCAACTATGATTATTTTATCAGACGATATTATATTCCGAAAAGCAGTTATTCATCTTCTCAATGTCGAACTTGGTAAATTTGCTCCTGCACAAGATTTATTTATGATGCAGCCAGATGTCATAGAGTTGGTTAGAAAACAAGTATGTTATTTACTCAATAGTGACGAATTGAAGGCTGCAGACTGGAATACAAAAGAACCAGTTTTTCAGAAACTCGAACAAATGAATGAGAAAGATGATAGATCCTTTATCCAAACAAGTGCATATCTTGCAGATCGCTTGTTTGATATTATGTGCGACAGCGTTGAAATTCCATCCGCAGATTTACTATGCTTGAGCTTTCAAACGAACCAGGAAATCTATTATGCATTGATCAAACTGAATTATCAAAATAGTTTTATGCATGAACTTATGAAATACGATAATGAAGAGATTATAAGTAACATAAGACATAAAAAGATTTTACCATTAGGGAAAAGAATTTCTGAAGGTATTATATTTAATCTGTCATTACAGAAAGTAATGTTAAAAGAAAAGAAATATGAAATGTTGAATGGCGATAAAATTTATTACCTTACAGAAAGATTTTTAAGATCGATTGCACAGACGGAAGCGAAAAGAAAATATCAGATTCTTTCAAGGACAATTAAGACAATCAATAAAAAATATCCAGAAGACGGTTTGGAGTACCAGATGGATACAAAGAGTAAACTGTGCAAGATCTTTGAAGAAGACCAGGAATTTTCAATTAATAAAATTGGAGATGAACTTTTCGGTAAAAATCCACAGAAGAAAATGGAATTTGACGAAAAGATGGAACGTTATAACATGCAATATGATAAGTTTACTGTCGAAAAAGAAGAAACGATTAAAGACTTAGGCTATATCAAATTACAAACAAATAACGAGATTGAAATAAAAATACCAATGGAAGAATATCAAACAAAAGAATGTATCAAAGTAGAAGAAGAACCAGATGGTACAAAAACTATTGTTATGAAAAACATTGAACAGGTAACTGTAGAATAAAATATCTGTTTAATGTTTTTTTCAATTATAAAACTGTTAAAGGAACGAAAATGTCATGAAAATTAGAGATTCACCAGATTATTATGAGGTAGAGAAAAAGTTAAAGAAAAAGTAGTAAGGGGTAAAAATTCCCTGGAAAGGACATGCATATGAGAATTAAAAATATAATCAGAAAAGCAACCGTTGCTGCTTTAACTGCAGTAATGATACTTGCACCGATCGTTAATGTTAAGGCTGCATCATCAGATGTGATTGATACAAGTAAAACAGGATCATTAACGATCCACAAATACGACATGACAGCTGCAAAACAGGCAGGAGTCAATTTAGATCAGTTCACATCTACAGGAAAACAGGATACAAATGCAGAGCAGGCTTTAAAGAAATATGCCATCAAAGGCGTTGAGTTTAGTTATCTTCGTGTCGGGGATGTGGAGCAGCAAAGTGAAAACGGAAAAGTTCAGATGATCTATGAATTGCCAAGTGCCTTACAGCAGATCATCGGTCTTGCACCATCTGATGCAGCAAAAACAGAGGGAAACAAGACATACTTTACCAGTCAGAAGATTAATGATAAGCTAGCTCACGCTTTAGAGGATAATACAGCGACAAAAGACAAGCTTGAAGATTACATGGGAAAAAGCGGGACAGCCATGGCAGAAACAAATGCTTCTGGTGTTACAAGCAAAGACAAACTTCCACTGGGACTTTATCTGATCGTTGAGACAAAAGCACCAGAAGATGTTACTTATACAACCAACCCATGGTTTGTGCAGTTACCATCTACAGATTCTAATGGAGATGACTGGTTTTATGATGTTGTCTGCTATCCAAAGAACGAGACAGGGATCCCAACACTGGATAAACGAGTTCGTAACAATCCGGATCAGGCGAATGTAACAACAGGAAATGCAGACAGACTCGCTGATTTTACTTCTGCAAGAAATGAGTATAAATACCAGAGTACAGTTACGGCATCTAAAGCAGAGACACTGGATTATCAGTTTATCTCCAAACTTCCACATATCACGTCATCTACAACCTATTTAACAACATACACATTCAACGATACGATGGCAAAGGGAATGACTTATTCAAAGGATGCGGTCATTGCGATCTATGACAGCAAAGATGCTGCGGATTCCACAAATGTGAACAACGTAGATCGTAGTGGTGCGATCGCTGTATGGAAGAGTTCAGACGCGGAGCCAAAATTTAGTGCAACCTATGGAACATCTGGGGATGATCCTACAATGAAGATCGAAATGACAAAGGCAGGATTAAATGAACTAAATAAGAAATATTCCGACAAATATATCGTTGTATATTACACCGCAAAAGTCAATACGAATGATTCTGTAGTGTTAGGAGATAAGGGAAATCCAAATGATGTATCTCTGACATGGAAGAGAACAAGTACAAATTACTATGACATCTTAAAAGATAAATGTATCGTATATTCTTACGGATATGATCTGACAAAGAAATTCTCTGACGATAAAGGTGATGCGACAAAAGTAAGATTCGTTGTAAAGAACAAAACAGATAATTATTATCTGGTAGCAACAGGAAGCAATGGCATTTACCAAGTAACAGGAAAATCCGCAACAGAAGCAGATGCGACACAGTTTTCTCCATCTTCCGCAGGAAAACTTGTGATCAACGGAATTGAAGCAGATGAGTATGCATTCACGGAAACACATTCCGATGCAGGATACTCTCTGTTAAAGAAAGATATTACGGTAAAGGTCACAGAAACAAAAGCAAACATCACACCTACGATCGCCAATATCACAGGAATCCAGAGTAAAGCCGATACAGATTCCACAGCAAATGATGGTGTAGCAAATGGAACTGCATTAAATAACAACGTGACCGTCCAGACGATCGCTGCAAGTGCAACAGTAGATGATACCAAGGCAACAATGACAAAACAGGGAGAATCTGATAATGCTTACGTCAACATGGAAGTGACAAACCAGAAACAGTTCCTATTGCCAATGACCGGTGGGGCAGGAAGTTATGCACTGATCATCGCAGGAGTTGTCGTTGCTGGATGCGGATTTATCATCATTCGAAAAAACCAGAAACGTAAAGAAGTTCAGTAAAATTTGTAAACCCTGTCAGTTTCCTGGCAGGGTGATTTAAAAACTATGAGACAAAAAATCATACCAATCCTGATCGTATTATTTGGTTTTGCATTATTATCTTATCCGTTTATCAGTAATTTCATATTTGAAAGAAGTGCTGGATCAACGATTAAGTCTTATGAAAAGCAAGCAAAAACATATGATCAGAAGCAAAAAGATAAAGCTCTGAAAGAAGCAAAAGAGTACAATCAGGCTCTGACCAGATCAGCTGTCCAGTTAACTGACCCGTTTAAAACAAAGAAGAGTGATGGAGAGACAATGGTCTATAACAATATTCTAAATCTGGATCAGTCCGGAGTTATGGGATATTTAGAGATTCCTTGTATCTCCGTTGATCTTCCAATCTATCATGGAACGGATGCAGAAATCCTGGAACGTGGTGTTGGACATCTGGCAGCTTCTTCTATTCCGATTGGTGGTAAAAGTACACATAGTGTTCTGACTGGACACACAGGATTAAGTTCAGCGAAGCTGTTTACGGACCTGACGGAGATGAAAAAAGGAGATCTGTTTTTTATCAATGTTCTTGGCCAGACGTTGGCTTACAAAGTCGATCAGATATCCGTGGTCAGACCAAAAGATACTAGAAAACTTCGGATCGTAGATGGAAAAGATTATGTCACACTTGTTACCTGTACACCATATGGAGTGAATGATCATCGATTGTTAGTTCGAGGGGTCAGAACAAAGTATGTGAAGAATCAGAAAACCAATATACGACAAAGAAATAAGGATTCACAGTGGATGGGAACTTATAAGCGAGCGATCGCAATTGGACTTGCAATCGTTATTGTTCTGGTCTTATCAGGAAAAGTATACCAAAAGATTCGAAGAAAAAAGACAGAAAAATACGACAAAATGACAAAAAAGAAGGAGAGACAGAATGAAAAGAAAATTGATTAATTTATTAGGATTTATCTTAATGGGCATCGGAATTCTTACATTTCTCTCTCCTGATTTTTCTGTTTATAAACAACAAAAAGATGCAGATAAAGAGATCGATGCTTTTGAAAAAGAAGCAAAAGTTCCAAAAGATAAAGATCTGCTGTATCAAGAATCTTTAAAATACAATCAAAAGATTTATCAAAGTGGACAAAGTAATCTAAAAGATGTTTGGAGCTATAAAGCAGCTCCGATTCAATTGAAAGATCAGAAAAAAAGCTTTGGATACATTAAGATCAAAAAGATGGATGTCAAACTTCCATTATATTTAGGAGCTACTTTGCAAAACATGAGAAAAGGTGCAGCAATCATGGGAGAGACATCCTTGCCGCTTGGTAAAAAAAACAGTAACTGTGTGATCGCAGCTCATCGTGGATATGAAGGGATTCCCTTCTTTCGAGAGATCGAACGATTAAGGGTTGGGGATTCTGTGATCATTAAAAATCCATGGCAAAAACTTTCTTACAAAGTAGAAAGAATTAAAATCATACGTCCGGATGATACAGATTCGATCAAGATTCAAAGAGGGAAGGATATGGTCACGCTTCTTACGTGCCATCCGTACCGGAGCCATGGAAAATATCGTTATGTCGTTTATTGTATTAGAGATAGAGGACAGAAGATAACAAAAGAAAAGAATGAAGCGATAAGTGATGCATCCTTTCAATCATCTCAGTGGGACATTAAAAGAGAAAAAATAGTACATTTTATTGGTTGTTCATTTTTCGGGGCTGTGATTGTTTGGATGCTTGTACATGTAAAAAAGGAGTGGGAGAATGATTCAAAATGATATAAGTAACAAAATAAAGAATATAATGGCTATTTTGCTGATCGGCATATTGCTGTTTTGTATATCTTTTTTTTATCAAATGCAAGTAAATGCGTCCTCATTATTAAAAGTCTATTTTATTGATGTCGGACAAGGAAGTTCTATTTTGGTACAATCAGAGAGTAAAAATACTCTGATAGATACGGGAGATGAAAAGTACTATGACAAATTAGATTCTTTTTTATCAAACAATCAAATCAATTCTATTGATCAGATTGTTTTGACACATAACGATCCAGATCATATTGGGAATGTGGATAGACTAATAAAAACCAGAAAGGTTGGAACTGTAATTCAATCAAAATATGGATATAAAAAAAATGCTTCCACAAAAGATGTAAAGGAATTAAATGCAGCTGTTTCTAAGTACCATACAAAAACAGTAAAAGTTAAAAAAGGGAATAAGATTGATTTTGGATGTGGAATGAAAGGAGAAGTACTGTCTCCTTGGAAAAACTATAAAAAAGTAAACCAGACCAGTCTTGTGATCAAAATGGTTTATGGAAAATATAGTTATTTATTTACTGGAGATATATATAGTTCCAATGAAAAAGAATTAATAAAAAAATATAATGTAAAATCTACAGTATTACAGATTCCGCATCATGGTTCTTATACATCAAGCAGTGAACAATTTTTAAAAAAAGTTGGAGCAAAATATGCAGTCATTTCTTGTGGAAAAAATAATCCTTATCATCATCCTCGACCAGAAGCAATGAAAAGAATCAAAAAATATATTAGCAATAAAAATTTGTATCGAACAGATCAAGACGGAACGATCTTGTTTATCAATGATGGCAAGAAATTAATTGTGAAGAAAGAATAATAAAGAAAGGAGTTATATGAAACACAAACTGATAAACTACGGAAAAAAAACTAAAAAATTGTGGGTAAGTGCAATCGTGGTTTTATTTGTTGTAGCTGTTGCTTATAGTCAAATAGTCAAAGCACAGTATGGTACGGATAAAGTGTCAAGTGGTACTTCTTATCCAGGAAATGGTTATTGGACGGGTGTTTCAATAAATGGACCATGGGGAACATCGACTATTTATTTTACGGTAACAACAGATAAAACTTATTCAGGAAATACATTTAATGATAAAAGTCGTCCTCTTTACATTAATGTAAAGCAAACGAATGACAATCCGTATGGTGTGAAAATTTTGGATACTTCACCATCAACATATCGGAATGCTTCGGGGAAAAATTATTCATGGTTTAATTTAAAGATTGGATACACGGTTCCGGCACATTATTATCATAGTGGAGAATATTTTGATACACCTTCTGCGACATCAGCGGCACACCAAGTATCAAATACAGCAGGTCATTCTACAGAAAATCATTGGGTTGAAACTACAATTCGGATGAGTGCATATGATACTGCGGTAGCAACTTATTATGATACATCTGCAAAAAAATATTATCGTTACCATGATTGTCATGTAACACTTTATCTGTGGGGAAGAAACCAATATAAAGTTTATTACAATGGAAATGGTGGAGGTATTAGTGAAAGTGAAAGAACTTTCAATGATGGGGATAACTTTACTTTTCCAAATGCATGGAGAGAAGGATATAGTTTAGCTGGATGGAGACGTGATAACGACTGGGGTGACTGGATGGGAACAGGATGGGTTGTATGTAGCACAGATTATAGTGCTGTAGCACAATGGACAGCTAATACTTATACAGTCAGCTATGATGGAAACGGAGAAGATTCCGGATGGACAGGTGATGGAACCGCAACGTATGACCAGAACTTTACTTTTGCAGACAATGGATATACAAAAAAAGGTTATGCTTTTATTGGATGGAGTGAAGATCGGAATGCAACGACAGCCACTTATTCACCAGGTCAGACAATTACATGGAAGAGAGCCGATAAACTGCAGCTGTATGCAGTCTGGGAAAAGAGCACCTATGAAGTAAGTTTCGACGGAAATGGGGCTTCTGGAAGTAAAAAAACAGAAAATCTTGCTTATGGAAAAGATGTTCAGCTTCCAGCAAACAGTTTTCAGCGTGCAGGCTATACCTTTATCGGATGGAGTGAAGATCCAGATGCCATCAAACCGAAATATACGGACGGACAGACGGTCAATACACTCTGCGATGCAGGACAGACCTATGAACTGTATGCCATCTGGAAGAAGAGTGACGGATCGTTCGATCTGCACAACCTGATCCGTGATGATGCGATGTTCCAGGGGGATGTCGAGATTCAAGGTGGAAATAAAACAGGATTCAGCCGGGATCATATTGATTCCGAGTATGGACGTATCGATAAGAACAACCAACCAGGATATTTTACGGACCGTTATAAATAATAAAGGAGGAAGAGATGAAGAAATACATAGAGATGATCTTAAGAAAGATCGGTGTCAGTATGCTTGCCCTCCTGATGGTAATGACAACTTATTTCAGTAATTCAGGAGGAAGTCTTTTCTTAAAGACAAAGAACGTCCAAGCAGACACAGGAGAGACGACACTTGCGATGAGTCAGGCAATGAGCAGTAATAAGATCCCTTCGATCGGACGTGCTGCAGCCGAAGGCTTATGGGCAATGACGGCAGGCGGACACAGAGTGTTCTGCTTAAATTCAGGAAAGACAATGTGTTCTGGCGATACCTTAAAGTACAAAACAGTCAATGCAGCGACTTATGAGAAAAAAGGGATCGCAAAGGCCCTGCAGTGGTATTTTATGAAGAGTAACAAGAATACCAAGGCACTGGCACTGACACAGGCATATATCTGGGCTTGCGGACATGGAGCAAACAAACAGAATACCGTGTATCAAGCTGGAAAGAATGTCCAGAAAGGATATTCACAGAGCGATGCAAAGAAGTTCTGTGAAACGATCAGTGATCAGGATCCGGAGGGAACAATTTATTATTACACGGTCAAGAAATGTGTAAAAAAGAAGAAATTAGATTCACATCAGGTCCTGTTTGGATTCCGTCATACACCGCCACCGATCAAAAAAGCAAAGACAAATGCAACAAAAACGATGGAAAGTCCGGATAATGTTAAGATCAAAATCCGAAAAAAGGATGCAGAGACAAGGGAAGGACTTGCTGGGGCAGTCTTTCAGATTTACATGGATGGAACGCTGAAAGGGACGGTGCAGACGGACGAAAACGGAGAAGCTTCGTATACAGTGCAGCGTACCTTAAGCAGTAAAGGATCTTCCAAAGATAAAACATATGTAACAAACTGGAATGATCTTTCCAAGGCACAGAAAAAAGAAGCCACCAAAAATGGGTGGTATGATTCCAAGGCAAAAGCTTATTCCGTTGCAATGCAGGAAGCCGTAAAGGATGCACAGAATAAGATCGCAGCGATAAAGAGTGCGTCCGTTCATACCTGGATGACAAGAGAAACGAAATCCGCATTTGGACATTTACTTCCAGATCAGACGGATCAGAGTAAGATCGAACAGGGTGGAGTCAGATCCTTTACATTTAATTACACGAATGAATTCCGAAAAGTGGATCTTGAGATCATCAAACAGGGAAAGGTACAGAACCCGAAAGGTGACCATGGAGTGGAAGCAAGTCTTAAGGATGCAGTCTATGAACTGTATGCAGCCCGTGATATCACAGGATCTGATAATAAGAGTGTTGTTTATGCGGCAGGATCCTATGTCACACAGATTGTGACCGATGCGAACGGTTACGGAAAGATAACAGATCTGTATCCAGGATATTACCGCCTGCATGAAAAGTACGCTCCATTAGGGTATAAGACAGCCAGTCAGGATGTTTATGTCACGATCGACCGGAATACAACACAGTATCTGCCGGAGGAAGAGTACGAAGGAACGATCAAAGTCCTGAAGACATTCGGCGGGAAAAATGTTCCAGAAGCACAGGCAGTCTTTGAAGTTTATGATTCAAAGAACAACCTGAAAGAGACGATCACGACCGATGATAAAGGGATCGCACAGACATCGTTGCTTCCATACGGAGCCTATCGGATCCATCAGACAAAGACAACCGATGGATATGAGATGGTACCTGATAAATGGGTAACGATCGATGGATCGAAAGCAACGTATCAGATTGAATCGAACGATCCAGAACAATATGCGGCCATTGCAGTGACAAAGGTCACAAGGATCTCCGATAAAGAAACGGATCAATACACGAAGAAAGAAGAGTATAAGGCAGAGTTTCAGATCATCAATAAGGCAACAAAGAAAGTCGTTGAAACACTTGTCACAGATGAGAACGGATCTGCTCAGTCAGGAAGATTAGATCCTGGTACTTATACGGTCCATCAGACAAAAGGAACAGATAATTATAAGCTTGCCGATGACTTTGATGTAACGATCAAGGATGGTGATAAAACATTTAAGAAGTTTGAACTGGATAATCCATACAATGGCCGGAAAGTCCGGATCAGAAAAACGATGGTAAAAAATGGAAAATCCAAACCAGAACAGGGAGCGGAGTTTGTTCTGCTGGATGAATCATTGGTAAAGGATTTCAAGGACCAGACACTTGCAACTTCACAGGACCGACTGGATTATATCGAAAAACTACAAAAGAGTAATAAAAAAGCGATCCTTGGAACACTTGTCACAGATGCAGACGGAAACGCAGCCATGTTATTAAAAGATTTTACCAAAGATACTGGATTTATCGTCCTGCAGACAAGAGGTGAGGAAGGATATGATCTTGCAGCACCACAGTATTCTTCCGAGATGAAAGCAGAAGACGAAGATGGAATCAAAGTTTACGAATTCAGTCTGAAAGACGATTACACGAAGTCAGCAAAGATTTCGATCAAAAAGCAGATGTCAGTCAATAAAAACAAATATGTGCCAGAGGTCGGGGCGAGATTTCAGATCATCGATCCACACGGAGATGTGGTCGATACACTGACAACCAACGAAAAAGGAGAAGCAACATCCATTCCGTTAGCGATCGGTGTCTATACCCTGCATCAGACTTACGGCGATCCAAAACATGAGATGATGGAAGATGAAGATGTCGTTCTGATCAAATCAGACGTTCACAAGACGGTAACGTTCGGACCGTATAATGATGATGAAAAGATGATCGAGATCGAATTGACCAAACGTTCCAAAGAAACAAAGAAACTGCTCAATGGTGCCGTCTATGAGATCTATGATGAAGACAAGGATGTCGTGGCGACGTTAACTACAGGAACAGACGAAGATGGAAAAGCAAGCTGCTATCTTCCATACGGAAAGTACACGATCAAGGAAACGAAAGCACCCGCAGGTTACAACATGGATGATGCTAAAGAACAGGCATTTGAACTGAGCGGGGAATCAACGAGTGTCAAGATCACATACGATAATGCAGGAAATGGAACATACAGGTTTGATCAGACGGACAGTCCGGTTCCTGGACAGATCAGTCTAAGTAAAAAAGGAGAAGTCTTATCCGATTATGACAAGGAAGCACAGAGCTTTGTCTATGAGAATGATAAGATCACAGGAGCCGTCTATGGTCTGTATGCCGACGAGGATATCAAGAAAGATGATGGCAGTGTTGTCTGGAAGAAAGATACTCTCATTGATCAGAAGACAACGACAAAAGATGATGAGATCTATTTTACAAGAACAGGAGATGATGGAACTGAGACCAGGGATTTCTACCTTGGAAAGTATTATATCAAAGAGATCAAGGCTCCTGCAGGATATGTCGTGGATCAGGAAAAACATGAAGTCGAACTTAACTGGGATACGACGGCAGGAAATGTCAATGACATGGGAGACAGTGATAAGGTACCAGATAAGGAAGATCCGTTTGGAAACGATGGAAATGATCCAAGCAGTGGCGTTTATGTCCTGGAAAAAGGAGAAAAACTAAATGAGAAGATCAAAGAAGCGGAGACGGTTACCTTTACCTGGGTAACAGCACCCGAAGGAACAAGTACAACGGATGTCTCACAGAATAAGGATGGCAGCGTTGTCTTATGGAACGACGGGACAGATTACTATATCTCAAGTCAGAGAGCCGGACAGGTGATCTATATGAACGCAGTATCCGCAAAGATGTTCAGGGATTGTTCAGAGATCACGAAGATCGACTTTAAGAACATCGATACCGCATCTGTCGTGGACATGAGCCAGATGTTCTATGGAATGGATTCGATCAAGACGCTCGACTTATCATCCTTTAATACATCCAATGTTGAGGATATGAGCCAGATGTTCTATGGAGACAGCCAGTTAAAGACAACCTATACGATGGATCAGATCTTAAAGATCGAGGAAGATACATTTAAGGAAGAACAGCCGGTCAAGATCAAAGCGATGCCAAAGAACAGCTTCTTAAAAGGCGATAAGTTCAGGGCAGAGGATTTCAGCTGGAGGATCGAATACGACGATGATGGTGCAGAAGATGTGGATGTGACCGATGATGATGTGGAATTTACACCAACTGTTGCAGAAAAAGGCGGAAAGCTGAAACTGAACATCAACTTCAAGAGCGCCGGGAAATATGCGAAGTTCCAGACCATCCAGACAACCGTGGATGTGATCGATCCGGACGAAGAAGATGTCGCATTAAAGACTGCCAAGAAAGTCAATGTATCCGTGGAAGCAAGTGACGTTCTGCAGAAATACAGCATCCATCTGATCAAGACTGATCAGGACGGAAAGAAACTTGCCGGAGCAGAATTTGCCTTAAAGGCGAAAACAGATATCGTAAATGGTAAAGGCAACACGATCTTCAAGAAAGGTGATACGATCGCAACAGCCATTTCACAAGATGACCAGTTTGAATATCTGGAATTTATCGGACTGCCAACGGATATCTACGCAAAAGACGGAACAGGCTGCGATATGTATGAAGTCGTGGAAACATCCGCACCAGCGGGATACGAAGGAAGCGACAAGAAGCTGACACTGAAAGGAGAAGTGATCAACAATACGAAAGAAAACCTGGTCCATGATGTGAAAGCCGAGAACAATACAGACAATGACACAAGTACATACATTCATGATTCCGACATCTTTGTAAACCAGAAATCCGAATATATCGCATTAAAGAAGATCTGGGATGATCATAACGATGTAGCCAAGATCCGACCAACGTCGATCACGATCAAGGCGACACATAAGACGACGGGTGAAGTCAAGATGTATACGCTGACGAAAGAAAACAACTGGATGACGTTTACGGATATCAAGAAGGATGACAAGGATAATTGGAAGTTTACGGAGGATGTGCCACAGGGATATCAAAGTAAGGATCCGGTATGGGATAGCAAGAACTATGTAGTTACGTTTACGAACCATCATGATGTACCTGAATATGTCAATATCAATGTGCAGAAAGTATGGGAAGATGGAGAGGATGCAGATGGCATAAGACCAGCTTCTATTACGGTTCAACTTTATCAAAATGGTGAGAAATTTAGAGATCCGATTGTATTGAATGATTCCAATAACTGGTCAGATACTTCAACATTTCAGAGATTAAATAAATATGATCAAGCAGGAGAAGAAATCAATTATGAGATCAAAGAAGAGTCTTTTGATGAATTAACTGGTAATGCCAAAACAGGATACACGGATTCCTATGAAACGAACGAAACAACGGATGCAAATGGAGATACAACGAAGAACATCATCATGACCAATACACATACACCAGATACAATACAGAAAAAAGTGAAAAAGGTATGGAACGATAACGGAAACAAGGATGGTATCCGTCCGAAATCTGTGACTGTGAATCTGCTTGCTGATGGAAAAGTGGAAGAGACATTTATCTTAAGCTCTGAAAACAACTGGCAGGCAAAGAGCAAGCTCCTTCCAGTGAAAGTCAATGGAAAGAAAATCAACTATACATGGGAAGAAGTTAAGGAAGATCTGATCACAGGAGAAAGTGAGATCGGATATAAACCGTCTTATGATACGGACACGACCGATCAGGATCTGACTCTTATCACAAACTTCCATGACAGGACAGAACCAAAAGGAAGTGTAACGATCACCAAAGCACTGGATCCTGGAAATCTGAACATGGATGTAGGAGATCCATCCTTTACGTTCACGCTGAGTGGAACGGATGTCTATGGAAAGAAACACAGCTACGAGAAACAGATCAAGTTTACAAAAGCAGAGGTCGAGAAACAGATGAAAGATCATCCTGGAGATCCAATCGAACTTTCCGTTACATTTGATGATCTCGAATATGGTACATATATATGTGATGAAGGCGGTATGCTGAAATACTTTAAGCTAAAGAGCCTGACAAGTGACAGCAGCAATACAACGGTGGATCAGAAGAAAGGTACAGTAACCTTTGATATCGGACCGGCAGGAACGACAGCCAAGGCACAGTTAAAAGGTAGAGCAAAGTTTACGAACCAGATGATCCAGGGATCCATCAAACTTGTAAAGAAGGATTCCAACGGACGTATTTTGAAAGACGTGGAATTTGAGATCCATTCTTCTGACGGAGCTCAGGTGGCCAAAGCAAAGACCGATGCTGCAGGAGAAATAACTTTTGACGGACTGATCCCGGATACTTATACGATCACGGAGACAAAGACGAAAGAAGGAAAGACATTGTTAAGAGAACCGATCACAGCAACGATTCCACTGACCATGTCACAGGCAGAAGTGGACAAGCAGAATGTTGATACGAGTAAAGCGATCAGAGACGGAAATACCTATTATTTCTATCATCTGACTTATGAAGTCAGCAATGATGCAAGACTCGATCTTCCAAAGACAGGAGGATGGACGGATTATCTTCCGTTAGCAGGAGGAATAATCCTGATCCTTGGCGGATTGTTTGTATATTACAGAAAGAAAAGGAGAAAGATGTGAAGAAAAACAAAGATGAAGAGATTAATAAAGAAATTGTAAAATCAGTAATCAGTCGAGGAATCCCAGTTGAAAAGTTCTTTGAGCTTGGTGGAGAAATAATAAAGTTAGACACAAGCCCTAACTCAACACATGTTAATGTGTTTGAGATGGCAGGGATCGATCCAAAAGTGGAAGAAAACACGAAACTGATTAATGACCTGATTAATTCTATGAAAGAATAACGAAAAGAGTCCAGATACACGATTTAGTGATGTGTCTGGACTCTTTTTATTATTTTAAATATTGTCAAAACTTATTTGAGTAGTAGAAAAAGTATTGAAAAATCAAATGATTTTGATTATAATATACTTAACAAGGAAGTCGGCACGATGGAGCAAACCCATCCGCCCCGGCGAAAATATTACTTAAATAGTCGTTCTATTCTTTCAAGGGGACAGGACGACTATTTTTTATTCGTATAATTCAGAATGGCAATAATTAAGTATACGGGAATATAAAAGAAAGAAGAAAGGAGTTTTAAAGGAAGAATTATAAACTGAAATATAAATAACAAAAAGCATCCTGATGCATGAAGCTGCGTATCTGGATGCTTTTCCATTTATATTGCATGTTCGATTATGAGTTGTTATAATTAGAACAAGGGTATTGTCATAACGGTAGGCGGTTAGTCCTTCAACAGAGGGACTGCGACCCTCTGATTACATAGAAACCCGTAAGGGAATCCACTGGAAAGGAGGGCTAAGCCATGAGTATTATTGATTTTATTGCAGTGGTGAGCTTTGGCTTAACCTGCTTTAGTATAGGATATACTATTGGCCGAGATAGTGATAAAACACAAAAATAGCCGCCCTATGTCTGATAAACTAAGCAGCTATTTTTGCTAAAATACATATCGGACTAACCGTCTATCGACAGTATCCTTTTCTATAATTATAGTATCATGCAAAAGAAAAAATGTCAAAAATTTATTGAATCAGTTTATGATATTCAAGAATTTTAAAATCTGATCGATGAGATATAAAAAGTTTCCCCATAGCAAAGAGCCGACAGATACAAAAGACAGCGAATAGCATCAAAAGAACAGGTAAATCAATAAGCTCTGTTGGTCAGTCACTTGTAAAAAATGTATTAAGCTTGTAAAAGAATTCGAAGGACTGTATCTGAAAGCCTACAGAGACGAAGTTGGAGTCTGGACAATTGGTTATGGAATAACAAATGCAGATAAGGCGATCACAAAAGTAACAGTTAAAGCTGGACTAAAGATAACAGAGAAAACGGCGGATAACTGGTTGGAAAAGGCACTTAACAAAAAGTATCTTCCAAAGATAATGAAGTATAACAGTAAGTACAAATGGAATCAGAACGAGATTGATGCTTTAGTATCGTTTGCGTACAATATCGGGAGCATTGATGCGTTAACTGCCAACGGGACAAGATCAAGGGCGACGATCGCCGCAAAGATGCTCCAGTACAATAAAGCTGGCGGAAAAGTATTAAATGGATTAACAAGGAGAAGAAAAGCAGAACGAGAGCTTTTCCTTACAGCGGTTAAAAAGAAAGCTGCAAAGAAAAAAACGTATGCAACAGTAAATACGAAGAAAGATCCTCTTACGATCAGGAGCACTGCAAATGCGAAATCAAAAGAGCTTGGAAAGATTCAGAAAGGAATTAAGGTAGAAGTAGTTAAAAAAGGAACTTCATGGACGAAGGTTAAACACAAAACAACTACTGGATATGTAGCAACTAAATATCTTAAATAACAATTAAGCCAGGGATTTTCCCTGGTCTTTGGGAGTATCCCAAAGTTTGTGTAAACCTTCAAACTGATGTAAGATAATATTACTCAGTTTGGAGGTTTTTTTATGGGAAGAAGAAAAGGAGACACACCACAAAAAGCAGCATTAAGACAATTAATGCAAGGATATTTAAAGGACAATGATATCAGTGTAAAAAATGGAACAGATGTTAATGCAATCATGCGTGATATGATGTCAGTGATCCTTGAAGGTGCTCTGGATGAAGAACTTAATGAGGAACTAGGCTATTCCAGATATGATTATCGTAATAAAGATACCAATAACAGTCGCAATGGTCATTCTGGGAAAACCATGCATACCAGTTATGGGGATATGGAAATCGCTGTTCCTCGTGATCGTAATGGCGAATATGAACCCAGATTAATCAAAAAATATCAGAATACTGTTACCCAGGACATGGAGGAAAAGATTCTCTCCATGTATGCAAAAGGCATGACGACCGGAGATATTGAATCTCACATGAAAGAACTCTACGACATTGATATATCAGACAGTACGATCAGCAGGATTACAGATAAGATCCTTCCGATCGTAAAAGAATGGCAGGAAAGACCTTTGGAAGAAGTCTATGCAGTTGTTTATATGGATGCAATCCACTATCATGTGCGAAGTGAAGGCCGAATTGTAAAACGTGCTGTTTATATCGCTCTTGGGGTCAACATGGATGGTAAAAAAGAAGTCCTTGGAATGTATGTGGGTGATAATGAAAGTGCTAAATTTTGGCTTTCTATCATCAATGGGCTGAAAAATCGTGGCGTTGAAGATATTCTGATCACATGTGTGGATGGACTGACAGGATTTCCACAGGCAATCGAAGCTGTATTTCCACAGACAGAGATACAACAGTGCATCATTCATCAGATACGAAATACCACAAGATATGTATCTTATAAAGACAATCGAAAAGTAATGGCTGACCTAAAGGCAGTCTATGCTGCACCAACGGAAGAGATCGCTTTAGAAAATCTTGAAGATTTCGGAGAAAAGTGGAACTCAAAATATCCAAAAATCTATAAATCATGGAGCGAACGCTGGGCAACACTGGCTACTTATTTTAAATATCCAGAACAGGTTAGAAAACTTATTTATACAACAAATGCCATCGAAGGATTCAATCGTCAGTTGCGAAAAGTGACAAAAAGCAAAACTGTATTTCCAACTGATGACAGCTTATTAAAAATGCTTTATTTGGCAACGATGGACATCACAAAAAAATGGACTGGTCGCAGAAGAGACTGGAGCCAGATCCGTGCACAATTAGATATATTTTTTGAAGAACGATTAGAAAAATATATGTATTAAAAATCTGTGTTTTTAGACAGGTTTATTTGACATGCCTAAAATCTTTTGTATAATGCAGATAAGGGCTATGAGTCAAATTTTGACTCATAACCCTCATAACTATTGATTAATCTTATATCAGTTTTTTGTGTTTACACAAAACTTGAAACAGTCTCTGGTCTTTTTTTATATCAATAATAATAAAAAAAGATGGCAATTATTTTCCATCTTTTTTATTATTATTGAATTTTTCCCATCTTTCCGGATATACTTCTTGGAACCATTCGAGAAAATTTCCAAACAGAGCATCTTCGGCTTCTTTTCTTACTGCGGCTGCATCTTCTATATTATGGTATCTTCCCAAATGGTATGTTTTGCCTTTAAATACTATTGTAGCAGCCCATTTTCGCCGATTTTTGTCCCAACTAACACCACGAACTCCAGATGTGCTATTCCGCAACATTTTTCTAGGTTTGATTGATATAATGGATGTATTTTCTATATATCCTTGTTCACATGTTTCCGCAGCCTTTTTGAGGTTTTCTCTGGCACTTCTTTGATGTGAGCAACCACAAGACATTTGTTTGTAAAACAGTCCGGCAGGAACTAAGTAGTGCTTTCCACAAGAACATTCACACTCCCATTTATACCGATTTCCAACTCTTATTTGCTTAATTGCTTTACAACCATAATCGTTAATTTTACCAGCGAGGTCTAATGGTTTATAGTAATTAGCTTCGGCAAAACATCCGCAAGATTGAGTTCGACCAGATGTTAGAGCATCGTATCTTACAGTTTTTGTATTTCCACATTCACATTTGCAAATGGCATAAACTCTTCCTTTTTTTCTATAAGCATCTATGATAGTTAATTTTCCCCACTTTTCTCCATTAAATTCATTTGTATATCGTGGTGCGTTTTTACATTCTTCTGAACAATATTTTGCTCCTGGAGCACCGTCAAAAGTTTTTCCACATACAACACATTCTCTAAAAGCCATAAATAAACACCTCTTTCTGTAATGAATTATACATATTATATTACTAATGTACAAGAAAATTTCAGCGAAGGACCAGAGCTTTTCTGGTCCTTAATGTTATCTATATGAAAAGTTGTGATCTAAAATTTCTATGTTGTAGTTTCCAGTCGTACCGCTTACCTGCTGATGTGTGATAATGTAATTAGCTGTGATACATGCGGTAATGATTGCTGTAAGTATAATAGATAATAATATTTTTTTCATGATATATTCTCCTCGTTTAAATACAAATTTTTTAATGATTTATTATCTGGATAGTCTAAATCCAACCACTTATCAAAAGCTTCTGGATTTCTCTTTTCCAGTTCATCCATAATCCAACCACGGACCATGGATAATTCAAGACTAATTGGTATATCTTCAGTCATGTCAAATTCCTTTATAAGTTGCTCGGTTGATAATCTGCTTAGCATTGCGATTACTTTATTCATTTTCAATCCCTCCTAAAATCTTCTTACAAGCTTCTACATATCTGTCTGGAAGTGTTTCAGTGTTCATCTTCCCACCGTTCGCTCTCCAGTTAAGATATTTTTTAACTTCTTCTTTTTCTTCTTCCAGTTCGAAAATGAACTCTTCATAAGAAACGAAGTCCTCATTTTCGACTAACTTTTCAATTTCTTTTCTTAACTCTTTCATCTTATTATCTCCTTTTCTGATTGCTTTGTTCTCTTAATTTACTTTTATTATACATAAAATCTATGCATATGTCAATGGAAAAGTACATAAAAATTATGTATAAAATTCTTGAAGTAAAATTATGGGTATGATATAATAATTAAAAAGGAGGGAAAAGAATGATAAAATACAAATTAGATGTGCAGGAAGAATTAAAGAAAAAAGGATACACTTCTTATATAATAAGAAAAAACAAGTATTTAAGCGAGGGAACACTTGCAAAGATAAAGCGAGGCGAACCAATAAATATGAAAAGCCTTAATGCTATTTGCTGTATGCTTAGAAAAAATGTAAATGATGTAATAGAAGTAGAAATAACAGATGATGAAAAAATAAAATATTTTATTTAAAAAAAGTGTTGACTTATACATAAATATTATGTATAATAAAGACAGTTAAAGGAGATAAGCAAAGAAAGAAAAGGAGATTGAAGTCATGAAAAATATTTATTTAACAAAAGCACAGGAATTAAATTTAAAATACGCAGGTTTAGACTTGGGAGACGAGACAGAAAAGAAACTTGAAATCATTATGGAAGACAACCATACAAAGAAAGAAGCTGTTGACTATTTATGCAATGGATCAGTAGTGTACGAGAAAGAAGAATTTGAAAAATTCTTTGATCAGTATATGAATGAATGGGATGTTGAGGAAGAAGACAGGGAAGAATATAAAAAAATGATTGAAAGCAACAAACCCGCTTTTGACTGGGGAGTTGTAGAATGTGATGGTGTAACATACTTTATTGATTACGTAGCATAAGGAGGAAGCAGCCATGAAAAAATTAAACGTGGAAGAAATCAAAAAAGAACTTGTAAACGAAGAAATGAGTTTTGTTGAACTGGACAATTTTATGATGGATGCCGGATACTACAGTGTATTCGATGATGGAGTTACAGAAAACATTAAACAGGACAAAAATGTAGTGTATACAGCTACAGACTCTAACGAGTGCGAAGTACAGATTTTTTTCGAGATCACAACAGATAATGGAGAGGACGAAGCGGAAGAAGCTTTCTACTTAAAAGTGACAGATGTGCAGGAGTTCTAATATGAGAACAAAATGGTTAGAAATGCAGGGCAAGACAGTAAACGGATTCAAAATATTGGAAGTTTACAGAGAAAACAAAAGAACGATAGTAAAAGTTGTCTGCCCTGCCTGTGGTAAAATATACACAACACGAGCTGAAACCATAAAAAACGGAAAAGATTGTGGATGCACTACCAGAATAAAGATGAACGACTTGACAGGAAAAAAATTCGGTAGGCTAACAGCAATAGAACCAACAGAAAGAAAAGCATCGAATGATTCTATTATTTGGAAGTGTGTATGTGATTGTGGAAAAATAAGCTTTGTTAATAGCGGAAGTTTGACAAGTGGCAGGATAAAAAGCTGCGGATGCCTAAGAAAACCGCACGAGATAGAACAAGGAAAAAAGATGGCAGAAGAAACAAAGAAACAGTGCATTGACGGAACAAATATAAGAAGTCTAACAATGAAGAAGCCTAAAACAAACACTTCTGGAATAAAAGGGGTGTCATGGGACAAAAGCAGAAATAAATGGTTGGCACAGATAGAATTTAAAGGAAAGCACTATTATTTGGGCAGATACGCCAATAAGGAAGATGCAAGAGAAGCAAGAGAGAAAGCTGAAAAAGAAATGTTCGGGAAATTTTTAGAAGAGCATAAAGAGTATGTAAAGGATAAAAAGGAGATAAAATTATGAGTAAAAGAAAAATCATGGAATCATTAGCACGGAGCGTAGAAGAAAAGAAAAATGCAATATACTTCACGGAAAATCATCCGAATGAAGGAATTGACGACAGTTTGTGGGGATACAAGTATTTCTTGCTGTACAAGAATACTTTCGAAATTTTTCGGAAGTACAAAACACAGCAAGAAGCAATAGAAGATATGACGGAAATTTTAAAAGAAGAATAAAAAGGAGTGTTGAAAAATGAAAAATCAATTTAAAATTTTCGCCAATTATGGCGTGCTCGGAAGAGAGAAAAGAGTAGTGTATTCATATTATACTCCAATTACGGAAGCAAGTGATGAAATCATCGTTGAGCTTCCAGAAAATGATATTTTTAGTCTGTACGAAAATATCATTGGAGATATAATGGTAGAAACCGCATGGGGGCATTGCTATAGAGTAGACGATGTATTACAAGGGAAAGAAAACCCATGTTTTTATGCACTAGATCTTGATGCTAAGGGGCATAGGGTACAGCTAAAAATCATAGAAGAATAAAAAGAGTGTAAACAAAGGCACTTCCCACTTTGGAAATTCAAGAAATTTGGAAAATAAAATGAAAACCTCAGTAGTAAAAGACTCAGCTACTGAGGTTTTTGTATCAACACGATACTAATATCACTTTTGCCTGTAAACATCGTATCATAGGTATATTGATATTTCAAGAATTCCAGAATTGTGATAAAAATTTGGTGTTTTTTTCAATGATGTAAAAATTCCAGAAAATCAAAGATCATCTGGAATTTCAGTACTTATTGATTGTACTTTGGATTAATAAATATTATAACAGATAAGTTAAGAAAATACAATGAATCCATGAAGAAAAAAGTTCAAAAAATCCTTGTATTTCTTAGGTTTTTCCAAGTACCTGTGGTAAAATATAAATATAGGGGATCATACAAAGATAAACAAAACGAGGAGGTTTATTTTTATGAAGCAATGGAAACAAAAGATTGCATGCTTACTGGCAGGGATTATGGTCATAACAGGTTTCTTTCCTTGGAATAGTCCGGTCAGTGTTCATGCAGAAGAAAGCTTGATCAAGTCATCGGCAGATGGCTTTGAATATCGGTTAAAAGTTTATGAATCAGGAATTAAAGAATATATTTGCACGTCAGATACTACGCAAGTCTATGATAACTATCAGGATGCAATCAAAGGTCTTGCTGATATATCCAGAAAGATTCTGACAGAGCGAAAAGCTGAACCATTTACGGTTAAGATACCTGTAGAGATCAAAGCGGATCAAAAGGTTGATGGTATTGAGAAGGGATCAAATCCGTTTAATGACGCAGTACATAAAGAAACCTATAAAGAAACAGGAAATCCAAACGAAGGACAGGGATTAGCTCAGTTTCTTGATGCCAGAGGAAATCTTTTGAATGATAAGCTTGACAAAATCACATATGATGAAACTACGAAATCTTACAAAGGTGTGTTTTACTATCATATGTTAAGTCATCAATATGCAGAAAGATATTCTAAAACAATCACAAAGTTAAAAGAAGTAATAGACAGTTTAAATCTGGATGAAAAATCTGACTATGAAAAATGTAAGACGATCAGAGAATGGATCGGTAAAAATGTAAAATATGATAGAGAATATGCAAAAGATCCTGCAAATTGTTCAAGAAGAAATGCTCATGATATGACAGGAGCGATATTAGATGGTTATGCGGTATGCGATGGTTATGCCAATCTATTTCATTACATGGCCAATGCTACGGGATTGCTGACTCTTTTTGAAGAGGGATATCAAATAGGTAGCGGTCTACAACATGCATGGAATCTGGTAAAGATAGATGGAACATTCTATTATACAGACTGCACCAGTATTGCTCTAGATAAAGATGGAAATGCAACAGGAGAATTCCTATTAGGGCAGGATACCATGTTTAACCTAACAGTAACACCTAAAAACAACGATATAGAAAATACTTATTCCAACATCTCAAAAGATGATTGGAGTAAAGAACATTCAGTATGTAAAGGGAACCATAATCTGGTCAAAACAGGAGAAGGACCAGCAACATGTGAAACAATGGGATATACAGGCTATTACTGTACGAATCAGGGATGTATATACCGTTATCGAGACTATAACAAAGAACCACTAGGACACAACTACGACTACACCAACGGAGAAATCACTCAGTCCCAAGACTGCACACATCCAGAAATCACAACCTATCGTTGTACTCGCTGTAAAGCTCCAATAGAAGTAGAAACCAAACCATCCCTGGGTGGCCACAAATGGAAGGCAGGAGATATCACAAAAGAGCCAACATGTACAGTCAACGGAGAACAACAATACACATGCACTGTCTGTAATCAGACCAAAACAGAACCAGTCAAAGCAACAGGACATGACTGGCAGATTAATAAAATATTAAGTGCAGCGACCTGCACCTCCAACGGGATCGCAAGATACATTTGTAAGACATGCGGATACGGTGAAAACCACACGATCACTGCAACTGGCCATAAACCAGAGATCAGAAACAAGAAAGAAGCGACCTGCTCTAGCACAGGCTATACCGGAGACACCTACTGCAGCGTATGTAATAAAAAACTAAGCTCTGGAGAAACGATCGCCAAGAAAGAACATACCTGGGTAAAACAGGACAACATCCCTGCAACTTGTGAAAAAGGCGGGATGGAAGTAGAAAAATGCAGCGTATGCGGAGAAACAAAAGAAACACAGATCAGTAATCCATTAGGACACGACTACGGGGAATGGAAGGTTACCAAAGAACCAACCTGCACAAAATACGGAACGAAAAAACGTATCTGTAAACGTTGTAATGAATATGAGATTGATGTGATCGACCCGACAGGGCATCAACATACAAAGATCATCGATCAGAAAAAAGCTACGTGCGAGGAAAAAGGTTATTCCGGAGATCTGTATTGTGAAGACTGCCGCCTGATCATCCAGTTAGGACAGGAAATTGCTGCAACAGGACATACATGGGACGATGTAACGATCACAAAAGAGCCAACACAGACGGAGACAGGAATCAGAACCTATACATGTAAAAAATGCCATAAGACCAGAATAGAGACGATCCCAATGCTAAAAGGACATCACTGGGATAATGGCACAGTAACAAAAGAACCAACATGTACCGAACCAGGTGAGATGACCTATCACTGTACCGATAAAAACTGCAATGAATCCTACACAGAAACGATCAAAGCAACTGGTCATCAGCATACAAAACTGATCAATAAAAAAGATGCGACTTGTGAAGAGAAAGGCTACAGCGGAGATACTTATTGTGAGGACTGTAAGCAGATCATAAAGACAGGAAAAGCGATCAATCCAACTGGACATGACTGGGATAAAGGAACCGTGAAAAAGGCGGCTACGTGCGAGTCAGATGGTATCAAAGAATACACATGTAAGACGTGCAAAAAGACTAAAGAAGAGACGATAGCACCAACAGGACATACAAAGACAGAGATCCGAAATAAAAAACAGGCTACATGCAAGGAAGAAGGCTATACAGGAGACACTTACTGTGTCACATGCGGTAAGAAACTTGCAAGTGGGGAAACGATCGCCAAAACAGATCATGACTGGACGATCACAGAAACAGAAGCGACTTGTGAACACGATGGTATGAAAACATATACTTGTGATATCTGCGGCACAACAAAGAGCGAACCGATCAAAGCCAGCGGACACAAATTTGGAGCATGGGCAACCACAAAAGAAGCTGATGTATTTTCCAAAGAAGAACAGAAACGCACCTGCGGCATATGCGGGAAAACAGAAACAAGGACAATCGGAGACAAGCTGAACGCAACGATCAGCATGAACGCTACATCACTAAAACTAAAAAAGAAACAGACCACAAAAAAGTTTACCGTCACAGGATTAGCCAAAAGCGACTACATAACATCCTGGACAAGCAGTAATAAAAAAATCGTAACCGTGATAGGAAATCAAAACGGCACATGCAAGATTAAAGCAGGAAACAAAACAGGCAAAGCCAAGATTACAATCACTTTAGCAAGCGGACTAAAAAAGACGATCAACGTCACAATCCAGAAAAAAGCAGTAACTTGTACAGCAATTAAAAACGTATCAAAGAAACTAACATTGAATAAAAAGAAGTCTTATCAGCTAAAACCAGTGATTAATCCGATCACATGCACCAATAAGATAAAATACAAATCTTCCAACAAAAAGATTGCCAAAGTATCTTCAACCGGAAAGATCACAGCGATCAAGCCAGGAAAAGTAAAGATTACAATCAGTGTTGGTAAGAAAAAATTTGTTAGCAATGTAATTATAAAAAAATAATTTTTTATAAACGAAAAACCAGAGTATATAATCTCTGGTTTTTCGTTTTTGGTCCTTACAGACTATTCATTTCATTTTGCCTAAATGCATTATATTATATTTATTTTGCTTGTGATTAGATTACAAGTAACTGCAATATTGAATGAGTTATTTTTTTCAATGATAAAAAAGTTCTTATATTTTTTAGGTTTTTCAGAGTACTCATGATAAAATATAATAAAATAAACAGGAAGGAGTCAATTTTATGGAAAAAGTCGAAATACAGATAACAAAGGGGTTAACAGAAGAAACAACGGAGGAAATTACGCTGCTAGGTCATATTTTGGAAAATGCAGATGGATTAAAGGTATTTTCGGAATTGATAAATCATGTGATTTCAGAGAATGCAGAATCTATTCTTTTAGAAAAGAAGAAGCTGCTAGCTATTTTACAAGTGGAGGAAGATGATTTAGATGAGATGATGAAAAAAATTATAGAGGACATTATAAGAAGTCAGATTGAAATAATTGAAAAGGAGCATAAAAAAACAGGATTTAAAATTATTTCAATATTTGAAATGGTTACATATGATCCAGATGAAGGGTTAACAATCCAAGTAACAAGGGCGGTTAAACCATATTTGAAGAATTTAATATAATGATAAAAACAGATTTATCCAAAAAGGAGAACCTTCTGTATAACAAATACAGAAGGTTCTCCTTTTGAGTTTTACTTGACAGTTACATCTTATTATTGTGGTTTGGGTTAGAAAGATGAAATTTTATAAATTTCTTCCTTGATATTGGATAGTAATAATTTTTACGATTTTTCTCTGCTCATCAATTTTAAAAATGGCCAAGTAATTATCAATTAGTAATTGACGGTATCCTTTTCCTGCATAATTTCCAACAAGCCTTTCTTGATGAGAGGATGGAAATATTTCTAGTGTTTTAAGTGATTTCCATAGCCGATCCGTTTGCCCTTTGGCATATTCTGGAGATTGGAGATCATTTGCGATATATTCAAATATTTCTTCTAAATCTCGATATGCACGTGCGTTTAATTGTATTTTATATTTCTTCATAATATTTTTTGCTTAACTTTTTAAATGCATCATCGAGGTCTATAGACTTTGCACCTTCGTTCATTTCCTTTTCTGATTCATAAATTATCTGATCAATACGATTTGTTTTTATAAATTGATCGTATAATTCGCTGCTCATAACTACTAAATCACTGTAGCCATTTTTTGTGATAAAAATGGGTTCTTGTTGTTTATGAGCAAGTTCTGATATTTCACTAGTATTTCTTAAATCTCTGATAGGCATAATTAGTGGCATATGATTCAACTCCTTTCTATATAACATAATTGTAGCATAATTATGCTTTTACAGGCAATGATATACTAGAAAAATAATGAGATTATGTTAATCAATAAGCAAATGACAAAAAATTTCAAAAAGTTTTTTATTAATTGCTTAATAAGTAGTCGGATTAACCATTTTTTTATTGCTTTAAACATCTCCAAAACCTCCTTCCTATATTAATATCAACTTAAATATGAAGGATGGAGTAAAAGATAACTGGTACGAATTTTATATTAATATTATTTCCTTTACACAGAACATATGTTCTTGTATAATACCAGTATGAGGTGATGATATGTTAGATGTAAAAGAATTAGAAAAAACAAAGAGGGTAAACATAGTTGGAGAAATTCCAGACGTAAGATTACAGATTTTAGATAATAATGGTAAGATAAAAGAATTTAGATTAAGAGAAATGACAATTGCTGGAGCAAGAACAGAAATTGACCAGTGTAATAGAGAAAATTATTGTGTTTATTATAAGGGAGTTGTAGAAATTTTAGATCGATTCCACATAAACAGTTATAAGAAGACTTTTAAGTATATCCTTAAAAGTAAGAAGTGGTTTATATGTGGGAATTACGATGATATAATAAAAGCACATAGATAAGTAATAAAGACAGGAATTAGAGAGGAAAATAGACATGTTTTTAGAAAATGAATTTTATCTAATGAATAAAGATGATCGGATATTAAGATTTACTTGCGATAATTCCCCTCTTGGTGTGAGTTTTAAAGAAGAAGAATCCTATGAAGAAATACGACCATATGGATATGATGGAATAGGACAGTGGATCAGTCAGAGACAGGCTCCAAAACATCGCCAGTATATTGCAGACTTGTTAAGAATGTGTGGTTGTTATAATCTGGATGGATTTATCAGAGTGACACATGCCCTTTCATTAAATGATACATTTTGGATTAAAACTGTAGATAGTAAATTACAGTGGAAAAATGTTTCTCTGTATGAAAATCAATTTGATGAAACGATTGCGAAGATAGCATTTGAAGGTGGGCTTTATGGAAAAGAGTTTACGACCACTTCACCGGAATTTGGTACGTCAGGTAGTTTTGCAAAATGTTGGGTAAAAGAAGATGATGGAATCTATCTGTTAAAGAGAGGAAGCGAGGGAGCAAGAAATGCTGGATTAGAGCCTTATTCAGAAATGTATTCATCTCAGATTGCCAGGATAATATGCAGAGATGCAGTAGAATATAGTGTTGAGAAATATCATAATAAAATAGCATCGAAATGTAGGTTGTTTACATCGGAGCAGGAAGGGTATGTTCCAATTACAAAATTTTTTGGAAAAATTGTTTCAGTAAAAGAAATATTAGAAAAATTTGAACAGCATGGATGTGAAGATGATTTTCAACGAATGATTGTATTAGATGCTTTGATTTTGAATACGGATCGTCATATGGGCAATTATGGATTTATGGTAGATAATGATACAATGCAGATAAAAAGAATGGCTCCAATGTTTGATCATAATCAAGCTTTGTTACCATATGCAGAACAGGAAGATTTTGAAAATCTGGATGTATATTTAGCATCAAGACCAACACAGATTGGAGAAGATTTCAATGAGATCGCTCATGCATTATTAACTCCTGAAATACGAAATGACCTAAAAAATTTGAGAGGGTTTGAATTCCAGAGAAATGACGAATTTGATCTTCCAGAAGAACGTCTGCAGAAATTAAATAAATTAGTTGATCAGCAAATCGATGGAATTCTTGAGTGTAAACGATTGTATGTTCCATCTAATGAATATGAAAATGTCAGATATCAACCAGAACAATATGATGACTTATCTCCAGAATCAAAAGAGATAGATGAAGAATTGGAGATATAGATGACTATAAAGAGTAGGTAGCTATCCTTAGCGGATAGCTGCTTTTTTAATTCAAAAATGTAACTTATATTCCCGGGGAACATAAGTAAAATAAAATCCCTTTTTCGAGCGGTTCCCCAAGGGAACCCCTTTTTTCTCCAACCGAAAGTTTTTGGTATCCACCTTCGAAATTTGTTTTCAGAATCTTTGCTTATTCGTATTTGCAGATGTGCATTATACCAATTTTCTTTATAGTTGCAAGGGACGTTCCTTAATGCTCGCAAAGCTCCGCTTACCACTTGAACCCTTGCAACTATAAAGAAAATTGATATTGAAAATGCACGCAAACCCGAGATAAGCAAAGACTCAGAAAGCAAATTTACGAAAGGAGGAAAAACACAAAAATAAATGTTTCCGAAAAAATTTAAACGCACCCCTCAAAAAAAGCTTCAGATCTTGAAAGCAAATTTTATGATCGGTTGTAGTTTAAAACATTAAAATTAAAAAGTTTGGAAGGAGAAAATTTTATGAGATACGTAATTGGAATTATTGCAGGAGTGGTTTTGATCATGGGAGCTGTTGGTGGAATGGAGAATGATACATTAAATATTACTTATAGTCTGAAGATGATGGTGATCGGAGTGATTTTAATTTATGAATGTTATATAATAAGGCAGAAAAAAAGGTAATTTGATCAAGAGATAGTTGCTATAAACTTTGATTCCTCGGAAATCAAAGTCAAACTGATTCAACTTGACACAAACATAATACTATGGAAAAATGAAATATGAATGGAGGGTAAAAAATGCACGAAAAAATTTATAAAGCTTTTCATCAGGATATTTCGATAGATGATTATAAAGAATTAGATGAATTAAAGAAAAAGTTTGAAGGTATGAAACCATTTAATGAATATGAAAAAGATGGTTTAAAAAGCTATGATGACGCATTTTTAGTTAGATTTACCTATGAGTCAAATGCAATAGAAGGGAGTACGTTGTCATTAGGAGATACGGAGCTTGTATTGGAAGGAGAATTTACTCCAAATAATAATCAACGATTAAGAGAAATATTTTCAGCTAGAGGATGTGCAGATGGATGTGCATATATCGAAAAAGAATTGGAAAATGACAGAAAGTTTACAGAAAATTTTATAAAAGATATACATGAAAGAACTACTTTAGATTGTCAGCCAAGAATTAGAGGAACTTATCGAATTGCACCAGTATATATTCAGGGATCTTTAACAGAACCAGTTGATCCAATACAAATTAGAGAGTTAATGCCGACCCTGTTATATGCATATGAAAATTCAGATGCACATCCTATTGCAAAGGCTGCAGCATTCCATGCAATGTTTGAAAATATACATCCATTTCAGGATGGAAATGGGAGAACAGGAAGACTGATTTTAAATTATATGCTGGAAAAAGAAGGATATCCACCAATTGCATTAAAGCATGATGCCAAGCAGGATTATAAGAAATCTTTAGAAGAGTGGCAGGTTCGAGGAAATCCAAAAATGTTTCTGGATGTTGTTAAAAATTATGTATTAGACGAACTACAGGAAAGAATTCGTATAATAACAGTTACAAGAGAAACGATGAAAGTATTAAACATGGACTTGAAATATGAGAACAGCGAAAAACCGATGGAATTAGATGATGATTTAGAAATATAATGAAACAAAAGAAAAGACAGTTACTAAATTTAGTGACTGTCTTTTGCGTTGTCAAAACTTATGTGAGACACTTTGCTTCCTGGGGAATCAAAGTAAAAAAGTAACTTATGTTCCCTGGGAACATAAGTGAAAATATCAGAATCCCCTTCTCGAACGGTTCCCAAAGGGAACCCCTTTTTTCTCCAACCGATCGTTTTATATTTTTCACTTCACTTTATAGCAAATGGACTTCTTAATTTACTTCCAGAGTCTTCACTTATCGGTTTGCTGATGTGCATCATAGCAGGATTTATACCTGTTACAAGGGACGTTCCTTAATGCTCACAAGCGATGCTTGCTCCGCTTACCACTTAAACCCTTGTAACAGGTATAAATCCTGCTATTGACAGATGCACGCAAACCCGAAAGATAAGTGAAGACTCAGAAAATAAATTAAGAAGTCCATTTGCTATAAAGTGAGGTGAAAAATATGAAACGATTGTTTCCGAAAAACAAAATACGCTCCCCGTGCAGAAAAAGATCAGATCTTGAAAATAAATTTTTCGGTTCTGAAAGTTAAGAAGCAAACAAATTCAAGTAATTACAAGGAGAAAAGAAAATGACAAAAAATGATATTGTTAACGAATTAAATAAAATGGGATATGAAGTAAGAGAAGAAAATGTTGTAAAAAATGGCGTAGAATTTTTGGGAATCAGTATCATTGATTCTGACAGATATATGATTCCAGTATTTTATGTAGAAGATATAATAATGAAAGCAGAGCAAAGCGGTGCAACAGTAAAAGAAATTGTAAGAGATATGCTTAAGATTCATAACGATGCATTACGTGAGAGTGAAGAATTAAACAAACCAATACACTTTAATAGAGAAGATTTTTTAAAACGACTTTATGTAGGAGTTCAAAAGGAAAGCAAAGAAGATATTGTAAAATGCAAAACAGAATTTGAAGGAATCGAAAAATATTTATTTTTGAGAATGGAAGCATTAAACGATGCAATTTACTCAGCAAAAATTTCAAAAAATATATTGAAAAACGTGGATGTTGACGAATCCGAAGCATGGGAAACAGCAGAAAATAATGTTAGAAAAGAAACAGAAATTATACAATTATCAGGATTTCCAATGAGTGCAGAAGAATGCGAAATGTTTGTAATTTCTAATAAGTCTAGATTCAGAGGAGCATCAGCAGTGTTAAATAAAAAAGTTATGAAAGCATTTGCAAATCTGGTAAATACAAAGAAAATTATGATACTTCCATCTTCTATTCATGAAATGATTTTGATTCCGTGTCACGATTGTGAATATGATATAGAAAGTTGTTCAGAAATTGTTAAACTTGTAAATGAAAATGAGGTAGAACTGACAGAGCAATTGACTGACAGAGCATATATTATTGAAGTATAATTTAACTTATGTTCCCAGGGAACATAAGTGGAAATGAGAAATTAACTTTATCCAATGAAATCAATCTTATGATTTCATTGGATAAAGAAAAGATTATATTTAGGAGTTGTTGAAAATGATAAAAACAAAAAAATGTAGTATAATAATACTAAAGGATGGAAGGAAAAAGAAATGAACATAAAGATATATCAAAAATTCTTTGGACACAACATTGTTTACAAAGAATGCAAGAAAGAGATATTAGTCGGTTAGATGTAAAGAATGGGATTGCAACAGGTGAAATTATAGAGGATTATCCAGACGATTATCCAAACCCAAGTTGTTTGATTTTTGGATATAATGTGAATGGGCATATTGTTGCTGGGTGTGATAATATAAATATATATATTATTACCGCATATTATCCAGATACAAAAAAATTTGAAAATGATTTAAAGACTCGAAGAAAGAGGTGAGGAATATGTGTATGTATTGTAAAAATAGCACAACTATAAATAGTACGACTACACATGTTGTAAATTATAAAAATTGTATTATCGTGATTAAAAATGTTCCATGCCTTGAGTGTGAACAGTGTGGGGAAAAGTATTATACAGATGAGGTTGCTGAACGTCTTGAGATAATTGTTAATATGGCAAAAAAATTGATGCAAGAAATAGCTGTTATTGATTACCCACAAGTGGCTTGATGTAATTAAATATTGGTAAATATAAATATTAAAAAACGTTTTCATAATACACATATATATTTATGAAGACGTTTAAAAAACTCTGATTCCCAAGGAATATAAGTAAAAAGTTCTTAAAATGGAGAAAAGGCATCCATTATATGGATGCCATGATAATATTTAATATTATTATAATTAAATAAGATATTTTAATTATAATAATGTTTGGATATTTTGTCAATAGGTAATTAAAGAAAGGAAACTAGCTATGAAAATTATTTATCGTGCAGAAGATGGAAAAGAATTTGAAAAAAAGACAGATTGTTTATTATATGAACGTACATTAAATCTGTATTATGAAAATACAATACAAAAGGATAAAATACGAAGTAATTTTGCAGATGCATTATCAGAGTATGAGGTAAATGAAATTGCAAGAATACTTGAATATGGACTTTCAAAAAGTGACTTATCAGAGTTGGCAAAGTTACATAAAGCAAATCATTTTCGTGCAAAAATCGAAGATTTATTAACAACTGATAATTTCCATACTGATTGTGATAACTTCGTAAAAGAAAATTATGATTTATATATTGAATAAAGTTAAATTTAAGAAAGAGTTTTAAGATTGATTGTGCAGATGAAATCTAAAAAGAAATATCAGATTCTTTCAAAGATAATTAATGCGATTACTAAAAAATTATCCAGAAGATGGTTTAAAACATCTTCTGAATATAAAGAGTAAGCTATGCGAAATCTATGAACAAGAAATATATTTGAAATCAGATAATGAATCAATAATGGAAGAGAATATAGAAGTAGAGATTACAATAGGAACTTTGATTCCCTGGGAACATAAGTAGTTTAGAAATGAAAGAAAAGAAAGTCTCCATGGTAAATAAATATATCATGGGGATTTTTTGAATAACTTGTGTTCCCGAGGAATCAAAGTGAATTTTTAATTCACGGCTGCGATAGCAGAGTTTTCTTTTCAATGATTATGCCACTTTGAGTAGCAAAGTGGAAATTTAAATTCTTTGAATTTAAAGCAAGCAACCTATTTGTCCGACAAACGACAAATAGAGCTTGTTGGTGTGAATCCCCAAACCCCCTTGAAAATATGGGATGTATCCCAAACCCTCTGAGTATAATAAGCTGCTAAAAAGTAAATTTCACTTTGATTCCTTGGGAATCAAAGTTGATAAAAATAACATTTGTTCCCCGGGAATCAAAGTAGAATAATTTAATCATTTAAAACATCTAAAATTGAAAAGGTAACTAATTTTATTATTTATTCAATTTTGGAGGTAGAAATGAATAACATTACAAAAGAATATGGATACATAAGAGTATCTAGCAAAACACAAAATGTAGCTCGACAGATAAAAATGATGAAAGAGAGAGGGATACCGGATAAAAGAATTTACATAGATAAAATGTCGGGAAGAAATTTCGAAAGAAAAGAATACAAAAAATTATTAGCAAAATTAGATTCAAATGCTGTTATATATATACCTGAGATTGATCGCTTGGGGCGAAACTATGAAGAAATATTAGAACAATGGAGAGTTATAACAAAAGAAATAAGGGCGGCAATTGTTGTATTAGATATGCCATTGCTAGATACAAGAAATAAAGATAAAGATCTGATGGGAACATTTATAGCAGATTTAGTATTACAAATTTTAAGTTATGTTGCAGAAACAGAGCGAATAAAAATTAAAGAAAGACAACGACAGGGAATTGATGCAGCAATGGAGCGAGGAGTAGCATTTGGAAGACCAGAAAGAGAAGTGCCAGAGAATTTTTATCCATTGGTTAAACTATGGACAAAGAAAAAAGTAACAATTAGAGAGGCAGCAGAATTATGCAACATGCCAAGATCCACTTTTTATGCGAAGGCAAGAAAAATAATGGAAGCATGTTAGTCTACTTATGTTCCCAGGGAATCAAAGTTACGAAGAAGGACCAAAACAGTTTGTTTTGGTCCTTTTGAAAAAGTATGAAAAAAAATGTCCAGAAAACTGTACTTTTCTGGACAAATTTATCTATTAACATAATACACCAGAAAGTACAAAAAAGCAATGTATTTTTACAAAAAAACCAATAATTTGTAATAATCCTAAAAGTACACTTTTTAGGACAAATGGGACATTGATAATAGAATAGTTGCATGAATTACATATGAATGAAACTTCGGCATGGCTGTTGCGTACAGGTGTCGCTCCCGATCAGAATCGGCAGATATAACCGCATGGTGTTTTTAGAAAGTTGATGATACATGTAGGATATATGACAGAGTTGAACAGAAAAAATTGATACTTAGGGTTTATGTAACAGAAAAAATTTTTATCAAAGGAAAGTGAATAAAATTTATTTGTTTTCCTTTGATAAAAAAGCTATCTAGTTAATTTAAAAATAAGAATTAACTGAAATACTTATTATCAAACTAAAATACATGAATGATAAGATATTTGAGACATAAAATAAAAATAATAGGAAATTAAATGGAGGAACCAAAATGAATGCATATAATAATGTAGAAAAAGAAATTAAAGTTCCAGCCACAGTAAAAAATGAATTTAAAAAGTTATATCAGAATGGAATATATAAGGAATTACACAGAAGAAAAATTTTAACTGACATACAATTAGAAAACCTTCTAAGTAAAAATTATTAAAAAAAGTTGCACATCACAGTATTTGTTGTTACCATCAAATAGTGATGTGCTATTTTTATTTGGAGGTAGCACGATGATTCGTAAAAAAATAAAAGTGGCAGCTTATGCAAGAGTATCAACAGATAAGGATGATCAATTAAATTCTTTAGATAACCAAAGGATATATTTTCAAAATTACATTAAAGGACATCCTGATTGGGAATTTGTTGACGTATATTGGGATGAGGGAATTAGTGGGACACAAACTAAGAATAGGGTAGGATTTAATAATATGATAGCCGATGCAATAAACGGCAAAATAGACCTTATAATTACAAAGGAAGTTTCAAGATTTGCAAGAAATACAGTTGATACACTTTCATATACACGAAAACTCAAACAATTTGATGTAGGAGTTATATTCATATTAGATAATATAGATTCAAGAGATGTGGATGCTGAATTTCGTTTAACGATTATGGCAAGCAATGCTCAAGAAGAATCAAGAAAGACATCAGAGCGTGTTAAATGGGGACAAAAACGACAGATGGAGAAAGGAGTTGTTTTTGGAAGAAGTTTATTAGGATATATTGTTGATAATGGAAAAATATCAATAAATCAAGAGGAAGTTCCTATTGTAAAAAAGATTTTTCATAAGTATACAATAGAAGGTAAAGGAACACATGTCATTGCTCGTGAGCTATTAGAAGAAGGTATAGAGCCAAAACGGGTAAAAAAATGGTCTAATACAGTGATCTTAAGAGTATTGAGAAATGAAAAATATGTTGGAGATTTATGCCAGAAAAAAACAATAACACCTGATTATTTAACACATAAGAAAAAGTACAATAGGGGAGAAGAAGAGATGGTCTATATAAAAGATCATCACGAACCAATAATTTCCCGTGAATTATGGAAAGCGACGCAAGAAGAATTAAAACGAAGATCAGTGAGCAAAAAACAGAAGTTAAAACATAGTAGTAGATACTGGTGTAGTGGAAAAATAAAGTGTGCAGAATGTGGAAATAGATTTGTTGGAAGATCTAGAATTTTGAAGAATGGACAAAAATACAAGACATGGAAATGTTTTGAAAATGTAACACATGGTTCAAAAAAGAAAAAATTAAATGGTGAAATTGTTGGATGTTGTAATAATGCAATAAATGAAAAAAGCTTAGTTGTATGTATGAATTATTGTATATCCTTTATGCAGGATGGAAAAGAATTATTGAAAAAAGAAATTTTACAGGAGATAGGAAAAATCAAGAAGGAAAAAGAAAATAAACTGTTTGGTGAAGAAAGCATAAGGGAAAGTATAGAACATTATGAAAGAAAAAAAAGAAAATCTATTGATCTTATGTTGGATGGACTGATTTCAGAAGAAGATTTTATAAATCAAAAAAACTGGTATGATGAGAAAATTAAAAATTTAAAAGATAAACTAATAGAGGAAAGTAAAAAAGATAGGGAAGATAAAAAAGAGTACATTATACAAAGCTATAGAAATGCATTAGATGAAATAATGGATATTGATAATCCAAGTGAAATGGTTTATAAAGAAATACTTGATCATATAGATGTACATAAGAATAAAGTTTTAGATATTTGGTTAAAAAGTGTTCCATTTGGTATTAGATTAAAAATAGAAACTGAAGGGAGATCAACAACATATAAAACAAAAATTCTTGAAACAGAATTGATTGAAAAAAGTAAAGGAGTCATATCGAAAACAATATAGGTACAGAAGAATTAGCTCACTTGGAAATGATCTGTACGATCGTGCATCAGTTAACTAGAGATCTAACTCCAGAACAGGTAAAAAAATCAGGGTTTGGAGCTTACTATGTAGATCATACAGCAGGTGTATGGCCACAAGCAGCAAGTGGTGTACCGTTTAGCGCAGCGACGTTTCAGTCTGTGGGAGATCCGATTACAGATTTAAGTGAAGACCTTGCTGCAGAACAAAAAGCAAGAACAACGTATGATAATTTGTTAAGGCTTATTGATGATCCAGATGTTAGAGAGCCACTGAAATTCTTACGAGAAAGAGAAATCGTGCATTTCCAGAGATTTGGTGAAGCACTGAGGACTGTACAGGATCATTTGGATTCTAAGAATTTTTATGCGATCAATCCAGCATTTGATCATAGTGGTAATTGTAATAAATAAATATATAAAAACAGTTGGCATAAAAAGTAAAAATTATGTCAGCTGTTTTTTATTTTTTGAAGTAACAAAAAGTTGAAAATATATGACAATCTGTTATAATAAATCAAAAATGAATAGTTCAAATATGAATTAATTAATAAGGAGGGATAAATTCATGAAGATCAATATAGAATTTCCGAGAAAGTTGTTAGAGGTATATAACGATGCATGTAAGCCGTTATGCAAGAAATTAAAATTACCACAGACAGCTTTTGATATTTTAATGTTTTTAGGAAACAATCCACAATACCAGACAGCCAGAGATATCGTAAAGATCAGAAATATCAAAGCAAATCTTATATCAATCAACGTAGAGAAACTTGTGAAAGAAGGTTATTTAAGAAGAGAAGAGATTAAAGGTGATCGAAGAAAAACAAAACTGATTATTACGGAAAAAGCACATCCAGTGATCAAAGAAGGACAGCAGTTACAACAAGGATTTGTAGATCAGTTGTTTGATAATACAACACAAGAAGATAAAAAAATTTTTATCCATGTAATGAAAAATATGGATAAGAATTTAGATGATATTTTGAAAGGTGGAAACTAAGATGAATATATTATTAACAATCGCAGTAACATTTTTTGCAGGAATGGGAGCCGGGCTTGGAACAGGATTTGCAGGGATGAGTGCAGCAGCTGTAATTAGTCCGATGTTGATCACATTCCTTAAGATGGACCCGTATATGGCAGTTGGAATTGCATTGTCCTCTGATGTATTAGCAAGTGCAGTATCAGCTTATATTTATGGAAAAAATAAGAATCTTGATATAAAAAATGGTATCATCATGATGATAAGTGTGTTAACATTTACAGTAGTAGGAAGCTATATTGCAAGCTTACTTCCAGCTGCAACGATGGGAAGCTTTTCTGTATTTATGACATTTTTATTAGGAATTAAATTTATCGTGAGACCAGTTATGACAACCAAAGAAGCCATGCAAGGAGTTTCAGCAAAGAAACGTGCAATTCAGTCAGTGGTCTGTGGGATCATGATCGGATTGATCTGTGGATTTGTTGGTGCAGGTGGTGGAATGATGATGTTGCTCATTTTAACGAGTGTATTAGGATATGAATTAAAAACAGCTGTTGGAACGAGTGTATTTATTATGGCATTTACTGCATTTACAGGAGCTGTTTCTCATTTTATGATTGTTGGAGCACCGGATTGGACAGTATTTATCTTATGTGTTGTATTTACGCTGATCTGGGCAAGGATCGCAGCACGATTTGCCAATAAAGCAACACCAGAGACATTAAATCGTGCGACAGGTGTGATCCTTGTGATCTTAGGGATTGTAGTATTAGGATTTTCTATGCTTTCATAAAGAATATTTACGAAGGAAGGAATTTTTAATGAAGAAAAATCTGGTTGTGATCGAGGAATTAAAAAAACAGGGAAAAGCATTATTAGATGCGAGAAGAGATAACTTTGTCAGACAAAGTCTTTTGTCAGATGAATTTTTGAATTTTATGCAACAAAATAAGAAGCCGTTTGATCTTTTAATGTCATATTATGAATGCGCGATCATGGAAGTGGAAACAAAATTCAGAGTATTAAATCATGAATTATCTTTGGAATATGATAATAATCCGATTGAGAGTATTAAGACAAGAGTCAAATCATACGATAGCATTTTGAAGAAGATCCGAAGAAAAAATATTCCATTAAATCTAAGGGCGATTGAAGATAATTTAAAAGATATTGCCGGGGTCAGAGTTATCTGTTCATTTCCAGATGACATTTATAAATTAGCAGAAAGTTTCTTAAAGCAAGATGATATCACACTGATCGAGCGAAAAGATTATATTAAGAATCCAAAGCCAAGTGGATATCGAAGTCTTCATCTGATCGTACAAGTACCGATCTTTTTACAAAATGAAAAGAAGATGGTGAATGTTGAAGTGCAATTTCGAACGATCGCTATGGATTTCTGGGCAAGTCTTGACCATAAGATGCGTTATAAGAAAGAGTTGTCTGATGAAGAAGTGGAAATCCTTCAGGAAGAACTTTATGATTGTGCAAGACAAAGTGCAGTACTTGATGAGAGAATGCAGGGAATCAGGGATCGTATTACAAAGAAACAAGAACAGGAAACGATATTGTTAGAAGATAAGAACAGCAAAGACTGGTTATAAAACATAAGTGTGACAAACGTACATATAGGAGATATCATATATCAGGAAATGATCATAGATATCTCCTTTTTTTATTCGTTTCCACATTAATATGGAAGCTAATGTAATTGCAAGAAATAAGATATCAATGGTATTCTAGTTACAGAAAGAAAAACGTTAATTAACAGATTAGGGGTGATTGATTTGATTCGTCGACAAATCGAATTATTAAAACTTTTGTCAAAACAAAGGGAATATAAACCCGCATCTTTCTTTAGTAAATCATTAGATGTTTCGACAAAAACGATTTACACAGATATTACTTATCTTCAAAGTGAAGTTGAAAAGTATAAAGTTGATCTGGTCAGAGCTCCAAGAATAGGAATTCGTCTGGAAGGTGAAAAGGAAAACATTCAGCATATGTTAAGAGACCTTCAAAAGGATAATCTGTCTGAAGATGAAAAATATACACCGGAGTATCGCAGATTGTGGATTTTAAAGAAGGTATTGATCGATTGTGAAACAATCACATTGGAATCAGTATCAAAGGAATTTTTAGTAAGTAAAACATCACTGTATCAGGACATTGCAGTGATCAATAAATCAATCGAAAGTCAGTCAGATGTAAAACTGGAAGTTGGAGAATGTGGAATCTGTATTTTAGGAGAAGAAATCGAGATACAAAATGCAGTGAACAATTATTTGTTATCAGAATCAAAGGAAGAAATGTTTTCTGATTTTACGCACAAACTTGGAAACTTTTTTGAACTTGATGTGATAAAAGCAGTTTCAGATCTTATTTTAAATGATTTTGAAGAACTGACCGAAGTGCTTTCAGAATATTATCTGAAATCTTTATTGGTAACATTGATCATGCAAAGTTCAAGATTGCTCAAAAAGAAACATATGAATGAGGAAACAGAAATTTCTTACAACAATATCCGGCATATGGAGACATACATCGTGGCAAATAGTATTGCGGAACAGCTGAAATATCAGCTTCATATTACATACAGTAATAATGATATGGAATATTTATGCAGACAGTTATATGCCCACAGAGTGACACATCATGTAAAACATATGCGGACAGACTATGAAGAAACGGTAAGAGATGTCATCAAGAGAATGAGTGAGATTCAAAAGCTTGATCTGACAAGGGACAAGAAATTATATGAGTCATTGTTATATCATCTGCCACCGATGATCTTAAGATTGCAAAATAATATTCAGATCGTAAATCCGATGCTTGATAATATCAAACAGGAGTATCCGGAACTTTTTACAACGATGTGGTATGCACTTACACAAATAGAATTAAGGTATCAGGTAACATTAACAGAAGATGAAGTTTCACTAATCTTATTACATTTTCAAGTGGCATTAGACCAATTTGAACAAGTTGGAAATATTGTTGTTGTATGTACCTATGGAGTTAGTTCTTCCCAGCTCATTTTAAGCAGGGTAAAACAAATACTTCCGGCAAAAGATAATATTACGGTGACAACCACAAAGAAATTAAAAGAGATCGATCTTAGTAAAGTAGATCTGATCATATCATCTGTTGATATTGAAGATCCAGAGATTTCTTATGTGAAGGTAAATCCGCTGCTTACAAAAGATGATTATGCCAATATCCTAGATGCATATACAAAACAGGTATTACTGATCAAAAATAATGTGTGTGATAACCAGAAAAATGGAATTAAAGCACCGACATTGAAAAAATATTTGGAAGGGAAATTTATTTTCCTTAAACAAGATCTTGATAGTAAAGAAAAGTGTCTAGATTTTATTATTGATGTATTAGAAAAAGATAATGCAGTGTATGATGAATTTAGGGAAGCTATTTACAAAAGAGAAAAACTTGGTGTGACATGTTTGGATACAGGTGTGGCACTGCCACATGCAGATCCGCAGACGATTAAAAAATCCAGAATAATCCTATTAACTTTAAAACATCCCGTTGACTGGGGTGGAACTTTAGTATCACTGATCGTTGTAACTGCATTTCCAGAAGAAGAAATGAACCAGATTCGGGATGTGATCAATGAACTCTATCAGCTTATTGGAGAAAAAGAAGATGTAAATACGTTTATAAGATTCGAAACAATACAAGAAGTTTTAAAAGTATTTCATGAATCATGATATGAAAGGAGAACTTGAATGTATTTTGACCAGAGATTGTGTTTCTTTCATCAAAAAGTGGAAAGTCAGGATCAGTTGTTTCAGATGATGACAGATAAAATGTTAGAAGCAGGATGTGTAAAAGAAAATTACTATGAAGGAATCAGTAACAGAGAAAAAGAATATCCTACAGGATTATTAGTAAATCAGACAGGCTTTGCGATTCCGCATACAGACTCTGAGCGAGTGAATAAATCGCAGATTTGCTTTTTATCATTAGATGAGCCAATTGAATTTGAAGATATGGTGGATAAAAGTCATAAGATTTCAGTGGAATTGGTATTTATGTTAGCAATGGCACAGCCACATGAGCAGGTAAATACATTACAGAATTTGATCGCACTGTTTCAGGATGATGAAAAAGTAGCAAAGTTGAAAGAATGTAACACAGAGAAAGAACTTATGCAGATTTTAAATGCATCAGGAATTGAATAAGCGATAGAGAAAGAGAGAAGAAGAAATGTTAAGTGTATTACAATGGTTTATCGGATTAGGGTCAACGGTATTTTTACCGATCATTATTTTCATATTAGGTATTATTTTTGGAGTAAAACCAGCAAAAGCAGCGATTTCAGGTTTTACAGTTGGAATTGGTAGTATTGGTCTGAATCTGGTCATTGGATTATTATCAGATAACCTTGGAACGGCAATACAGGTAATGGGAGAACATTACGGATTTTCACTAAATATTATGGATATTGGTTGTGGTGTCGGTGGACCGCTGGCATTCTCAACAACATTTGGAATTATATTGATCCCAATGTCATTGATCGTTAATTTATTATTTGTCATGCTTGGGTGGACAAAAACTTTAAATGTAGATATCTGGAACTTCTGGTTTCCATGTTTCCTTGGATTAGTTGCACAGGCAGTTACAGGAAATTTTGTTACAGGAATTTTAGGAGCACTAGTTGCAGTTATGCTTCAGTGGTTATTAGCAGACATTTTCCAGAAGAAAGTTAGTGAATTTTTTGGATATCCAGGAATTGCAATTTCTCATATGATGGCGTTATCAGGAGCATTGATCGCAGTACCATTAAACTGGATTTTTGACAGAATTCCGGGATTTAATAAAATTGAAGCCGACTCAGAAACGATCGCAAAACGTTTTGGATTTTTTGGAGATACAGTTGTTATCGGAATCATCATTGGAATGATCGTAGGATTCTTGGCAAAATATGATTTCGCAAAAGCTGCACAGTTAGGAATGGCAACAGGTGCGGTTATGAAAATCATGCCAAAGATGGTAGCAATGTTTATGGAAGGGTTAATGCCAATTGCAGAAGCTGCCAAAGAATTCGCCAATAAGAGATTAGGTGGAAGAAGTGTAAATATTGGTATGGATGCTGCTCTAACTGTTGGACATTCTACAGTTATGAGTACAAACTTATTAATGGTACCAATTTCTTTAGCATTAGCGATCATCTTACCAGGAAACCAGACCTTACCATTCGGAGATCTTGCATTCTATGCATTTGGAATCTGTCTAATGATCCCAATTTTTAGAGGAAATGTTGTGAGATCTATTGTAGGATGTAGTATTTATATGGTATCTATGCTGTATCTTTCTACATGGCTTGCACCAATCATTACAAATGTATTTAAGATCGCACATTATAATGTTGGAACAAGTGGACAGGTAACATCCGTACTTTGCGGTATCTGGCCAGCGGGATTATTCGCAGTTGCAACAAAATCATTAGGAAATATTGGATTAGCAGTGATTGGAGTTGTCGTGATCGCATTACTAGTATATGTAAATAAAATCAGAGCACAGAAAGAAAATTAGAATCTTTATAAAATAAGATATTTCATAGGAGGTAGTATCATGAAAAAATTATTAATTGTATGTGGAGCAGGACATGCAACATCCACAATTGCGGTAGCAAAAGTCAGCGCATGGTTAGAAAAAGAAGGATACAGCGATAAAGTAAAGATTTATCAGTCTAAGATTGCCGACGAATTAAATAAAATTGATGATTATGATGCGGTGATATCAACAACGATCGTGCCAGATTCTATCAAAGATAAAGTCATTCAGGGATTACCATTATTAAACGGAATGGGAGTAGATCAGGTATACGATCAGTTAAAAACAAGACTTGGATTATAGGAGCAGATCATGGGAGTTTTTTTTGGAGAAGTGACATTAGAAACAGTTAAAGGAAGAGCATCTTATCATGACATTTCTGATGAAATCAGAGAAAATATCAAAAAATCTGAGTTAAAAAATGGATGTGTTGTCATATCAAGTGCGCATACCACATGTTCTCTGTATTTTGACGAATGTATGCATGACACAAATTACTGGGGAGATGAATATCTGCAGGCAGATATTAATGATGTGATGGAAAAAATTGCGCCATCCATGAAAATGGAAAATCAGTATCATAGTCCAGGACCAAAACATATTGAATTTGGATTAAGTCTTGGATCTAAGGATTATCCAGCAGAAAAATGGACAATGCTTAATACAGATGCACATCTGAAATCTTCCATTTTTGGCAGCCCGTCATTAACATTTATCGTAAAAGACGGAGAAATCCAACTTGGAGCTTTGGGAAAAGTCTATTTTGTAGACTGGGATCAGTTAAGAGAACGAACAAGAAAAGTACAGATTATGCTGATGGGAGAATAAAAATGAAAATTATCAGTCCTTCATTATTAAATTCAGATACATATCAGATTAAGGAGCAGTTTGAAGCATTAGAAAAATGTGGAATAAACTACATTCATATTGATATTACAGATGGACATTTTGTACCAATGATCTCGTTTGGCGCAAATACAGTAAAAGATCTGAGAAAACATACTGATTTTGTACTGGATTGTCATCTGATGGTTGAAAATCCAGAAAATCTGATACCAGTGATTGCGGATGCGGGGGCAGATATCATCACCGTGCATACAGAGGCAACGAAGCATATCTACCGATCTATTCAGACAATCAAAAAGTGTGGAAAAAAAGCCGGAATTGCGATCAATCCCGGAACTCCGGTATCTATGATCAAGGAGATTTTGCCAATGGCTGATCTTGTCCTTTGCATGACCACTAATCCCGGTGTGTTTGGAGAAAGTTTTATTCCATCAGTTGCAGACAAAGTAAAGAATCTTTGTGAATTGAGAGAACAAAAAGGATATTCTTATCAGATTCAGGTAGATGGAAGCATTAATGATCAAACAGCCATTGTGTGTAAAAAGGCAGGCGCAGATATTTTTGTTTCAGGAAGCTATATATTTGGAGGAAATATCGAAGAACGAATTCACAAGATTATGGATGCAGGAGAAGAGATGTGAAAGTAAAAGAAAATTTAGAACATATTTTAAAGGAACTTCAAGACGCAACTTTTAAAATAGAAGAAGAACAGATTGAAAATGTTTTAAAACTGATAGCACCAGACAAAAAGATATTTTTAACTGGAAAAGGAAGATCAGGGTTGGCGGCGAAGGGTTTTGCAAACAGATTGATGCATCTTGGATTTCAGGCGTATGTCATTGGAGAAATTTCAACACCACATACGAAAGCTGGAGATCTATTGATCATAACATCTGGGTCAGGAGAAACAGATGCCTTGGTCAGTATTGCAAAAAAAGCCAAAGAATCTGGACTATATCTTGGACTTGTTACAATGAATCCGCAATCCACACTGGGGAAAATGGCAGATGGGATGATCATACTTTCAGGTGACTCCAAAGGAAATAATGAAGAGAAACATTCGATACAGCCAATGGGAAGTCAGTTTGAACAGATGTCATTTTTAATCTTCGATGCGATCGTATTAAAACTTATGGAAAACTGGAATCAGACATCGGAGCAGATGTTTATGCGGCATGCAGATTTAGAATAATGATATCCATGCGTTGAAAGATGATGTGTGGGAAGAAAATATCCTGTAAGATCAGATAAATTATGTTTGGTCTTACAGGATATTTTTAGATGTCATAATTAAAAGGATATTTCTTAAATTGTAATTTCTGACAGACTGTGATAGAATAGGACAAGTATAAAAAAAAGTATAAAAATTTGTTAAGAAAGTGTTAATGAATTGAGGGTAAAAAATGAATATTATCATTGTTGGGTGTGGTAGAATCGGTTCTACGCTTGTTGAGGAATTAAGTGGCGAGAACCATGACATTTCCATTATTGATGAGAAAGCAGATGTTGTACAGAAACTTGCTGAAACACATGATGTATTAGGTGTGATCGGGAATGGGGCAAGCTATAGTATTTTGTTAGAAGCAGGAGTTGAGACAGCAGATATCATTATTGCAGTTACGAACTCTGACGAATTGAATCTTTTGTGTTGTCTGATCGCGAAGAAGGCAGGAAGATGTGAGACGGTTGCCAGAGTGAGAAATCCTGTTTATTATGATGAGATCAGTTTCATAAAGGAAGAGATGGGAATTTCTGTTGTGCTGAATCCAGAATTAAGTGCGGCATATGAGATTGCAAGATTACTAAGATTCCCTTCTGCAATGGAAGTGAATAAGTTTTCTAAAGGCAGGATCGAGATGTTAAAATACCGTATCCCACATAATTCTAAATTAGATGGAATGACATTGATCGATGTCAGTAATCAGTTAAATTGTGAGATATTGATCTCTGCGGTAGAGCGTAAGAAAGAATTGATCATTCCAAATGGTTCTTTTCAGTTAAGAGAGAAAGATATAATTTCATTTGTTGGAAGGCCAAACTGTGCCATGGAATTTTTCAGGAAGATTGGGGAAAGAAAGAATCAGGTTCATGAAGCAATGATCATAGGTGGAAGTAAGATTGGATTTTATTTATCAAAATTACTTGTTTCTAGTGGAATTGGTGTAAAACTGATCGATAAAGACAGAGATCAATGTGAGAGATTAAATGAGAGTATTCCAGATGCGATGATCATCCATGGAAATGGAAATGACCATGATATGCTGTTAGAAGAAGGTCTGACGGATGTAGATGCATTTATTGCCCTTACGAATCACGATGAGGAGAATATGTTCTTGTCTCTGTATGCACAGAGCCAGAGTGATGCAAAATTGGTCACAAAGGTACAGAAATTGAATTACGATGCCATGATCGAACGATTAGATCTTGGAAGTATGATCTATCCGGAATATCTGACAGCACAATATATTATTCAGTATGTAAGAGCAAGACAAAATTCCATCGGAAGTAATATTGAGAATCTCTACAAATTAATGGATGGAAGAGCAGAAGCACTGGAATTTCATATTCAGAAAGGTTCTCCAGTCATTGGAAGACCAATTAAAGATCTGTCATTGATTGATAATCTGCTGATCTGCAGCATTTATCGTAAAGGAAAACCAATGATTCCAAATGGTCAAGATCATATGGAAGAAGATGATCTGGTGGTAGTTGTCACAACTAAAAAAGGATTACACGATGTCAAAGACATCTTAAAAAGAGGATAATTGGGGGCAGGGTATAATGAATTTTTCAATGATTCGATACGTAATAGGCTTGGTAATGCTCTTTGAGAGTGCATTTTTATCGCTTCCTTGTCTGATCGCATTAATCTATCATGAGAAGAAAGGCTTTTCTTTCTGGATCATGCTATTTGTATGTCTGATCATTGGAATTCTTTTTGTTATGAAGAAACCAAAGAAGACAGTTTATTACGCAAAAGAAGGTTTTTTAACAGTTGCGATCAGTTGGATCGTGATGAGTTTTTTTGGAGCACTTCCATTTGTGATCAATGGAGATATTCCATCGGTTGTAGATGCGATGTTTGAAACGGTTTCAGGATTTACTACAACAGGATCAAGTATCTTAACGGATGTAGAAGCGTTAGCAAGATGTAGTTTATTCTGGAGGAGTTTTACTCACTGGGTAGGTGGTATGGGTGTATTCGTGTTTGTATTAGCGGTCATGCCATTGGTTGGTGGTCAGAATATTCATCTGATGAGAGCAGAAAGTCCAGGACCATCTGTTGGAAAACTGGTTCCTAAGATTCGAAAAACATCTATGATCTTATATAAGATTTATATTTTTATGACTATTGTGATGGTAGTATTGTTGCTTTTAGGAAAGCTTCCATTATTTGATTCGCTGTTACTTGCATTCGGTACTGCTGGAACTGGTGGATTCTCGATATTGAATTCAGGGTGTGCATCTTACTCACCATACATACAATATTTGATCGCGATCTTTATGATCTTATTTGGCGTAAATTTTAATGTATATTATTTTATTTTGATCAAGAAGTTCAAAGATGCGATCCATTATGAAGAATTAAAATATTACTTATTATTTATTGGTGCATCTGTAGCAATGATCACATATAATATACACAGTTTATTTCCAACGATTGAGCAGGCATTCCGCCATGCACTTTTTCAAGTAGGAACAGTGATCACGACAACCGGATATGCATCAACAGATTTTAATAAATGGCCGGAATTTTCAAAGTTTATTCTGGTAATGCTGATGTTTTCAGGAGCATGTGCCGGAAGTACCGGTGGTGGTATGAAAGTATCAAGATTGGTCATTATGTTAAAGACCGTCAAGAAAGAGCTGCTCTCATACTTACATCCAAGAACGGTACGTAAGGTCAAATTCAACGGAAGAATTGTGGAACATGAAGTTATTCGAGGGATCAATGTTTATATGATCGCATATGCATTTGTACTGATGTTTTCTGTACTGATCATTTCTATTGATAACTTCGATTTTACAAGCAATTTTACGGCAGTTGTTGCAACATTGAATAATATTGGTCCTGGGCTTAATATCGTAGGACCAACTGGAAACTTTTCAATGTATTCGAATCTTTCCAAGATCGTTATGATCTTTGATATGTTAGCGGGAAGACTGGAATTATTTCCAATGTTATTGTTGATCAATCCATATACATGGAAAGAAATAAAAATAAGAAAAAATAGAAAAAATAAGAAAGAGGGCCATAGCATATGAAACGTAATACAGATTTTATGCTTCGTGATATCGCAGGTGAAGTAATTCTTGTACCAACAGGGGCTGCAACTCAGCAGTTTAATGGAATGATCACATTAAATGAAGTGGCAGCATTTATTTGGAAGAATTTAGATGAATCGAAGTCAAAAGAAGAATTGGTTGATAAGATCATGGATGAATTTGAAGTAGATGAAGAAACAGCAAGGACAGATGTAGAAGGATTTGTCGGAGCACTTTATGAACATGGACTGGTATTGGATGAATGAGACAGATTGCAAATAACGTTTATATCCCGGTATTGAAAGATCTGGTAGAAGAGGGAAAAGAAGTCAGCATGATGATCAGTGGGAGCAGTATGAACCCGTTTTTGATCCATCAAAGAGACTATATTTTGATGAAGAAGCCAGAAGAAGAATTGAAAGCTGGGGATATGGTGTTTTTTCAGAGAAGAGATGAGACGTATGTGATGCATCGGATTCATCACATCAACAAGGAGGGAAAGCTGTTTATTATCGGAGATGCACAGGTAGATATGGAAGGACCGATTGACAAAGAACAGGTTTTTGCGATCATTACAAAAGTAAAGCGTAAAGGAAAATGGATCGCACCTGGAGATTTTTGGTGGGAATTTTTTGAACATATCTGGCTGCATTTGATTCCATTTCGGAGATTTTTGATGAAATTATACGGAATTCGAAGATAAAGGGTGGTAATATTTTACGTATTACCATTCTTTTTTTGTTATCAGACTATGATGAGAGTGTCAAAAGTAAATTTTGCCACTCTCTGATGTATCCAGATTGTTCCATTGCTACGCAATTCCACAATCTTCGAACACCTCGAACTCCCATAAAATGGTGTATTCACACCATTTTATTCCGTTCTCGTTGTTCGGCGTGTCAATAAGTATAAATTGCTTATTTGTGCAAGCACAAACGCAATTTATACTTTTGACACTTACATCATTTTATAGTATCCTTAAAAATAAAAGATACAAAACAGGAGGAAGATCAATGGGACGTGTATTTAAATTCCATAACGACGTAGATACAGATCAGATCATCGCGTCACAATATTTGTTATTGCCAAATATTGAAGAGATGAAAGTATATACTTTTGAATCAATTGATAAAGATTTTGCCAAGAAGGTAAAAGAAGGAGATATTGTTGTAGCAGGAGAGAACTTTGGATGTGGGTCATCCAGAGAACAGGCGCCAAGTGTACTGAAAGCGTTAGGTGTCAAAGCAGTGGTTGCTAAATCATTTGCGAGAATCTTCTATAGAAACTCTATCAACATCGGATTACCAGTGATCATCAGCAAAGACTTATATGACAAAGTGGAAGACGGAGCTGACATTGATATCAACCTGTCTGAAGGATGGATCAAAACAGAGGATGAAACCCTTCCATGTACCAAGCTGCCACCATATATGCAGAATATCTTAGATCATGGCGGATTGATCAATTTCTTGAATGAAGGGGAGGAATAGGAACATGGGAATGACCATCGGAGAAAAGATTATTGCAAGAGCTGCGAAAGTAGATCAGGTAAAAGCAGGAGAGATCCATACGATCGAAGTTGACCGTTTAATGAGTAATGATGGAACGACACATTTAACAATTGATATGTATCATAACCAGTTAAAACATCCAAAGATCGCGGACAAAGACAAACTGGTATTTATCATGGACCACAATGTGCCTGCGGAGAATCCAAAAACAGCAGCAGCACATAGAAAGATGCGTAATTTTGCAAAAGAGCATGAGATCAAATTATATGAAGGAAAAGGTGTCTGCCATCAGATCATGGTAGAGAATCATGTATGTCCAGGAGAATTTATCATGGGTGCAGACTCCCATACGTGTACATATGGAGCTTTAGGAGCATTTGGTACAGGGATCGGATGTACTGATTTCTTATACGCTATGGTAACAGGACAGTCTTGGGTATTAGTTCCAGACACGATCCGTTTTAACCTGCATGGTAAATTAAGAGAAGGTGTATACGCCAGAGATTTAATGCTTTCTATCATCGGAATGGTAGGAGCAAATGGATGCAACTACAAGATCATGGAATTTGCTGGAGAAGGTGCTCATAACCTTGATATTGATGAACGTTTAGTTCTTTGCAACCTTGCTGTTGAAGCAGGAGCTAAGACTGGAATCGTTGAGCCAGATGAGAAAGTTGTAGAATACGTAGAAAGTCGTGGAAGAAAAGCTGAGAACTTATTCAAGAGTGATGACGATGCGGTATTTGAGAAAGTTTATGATATCAACTTAGACGAGATCAAACCAGTTGTTGCAAGACCTCATCAGATCGATGATGTTGTGGATGCCAAAGAAGTCAAGGATGTGAAAATTGATGAAGCATTCTTAGGATCATGTAACAATGGACGTATCGAAGAATTAAGAGTCGCTGCTGAAATCTTAAAAGGTAAGAAAGTAAGTGACAGCGTAAGATTTTTGATCGCACCAGCTTCCAATGAAGTTTATATGCAGGCATTAGATGAAGGTCTGATCGATATTTTCATGGAATCCGGAGCAATGGTTATGAACTGTAACTGCAGTGTTTGCTGGGGAAGCTGTCAGGGTGTCATCGGGAAAGATGAAGTTTTGATTTCTACAGGAACAAGAAACTTCAAAGGACGTGCCGGACATCCGGATTCTTATGTATATTTAGGATCAGCAGCGACGGTCACAGCATCAGCGATCGCAGGTAAGATCACAACAGTAGACCAGATTTAAGGAAGAAGGATGGAATAGATATGGAACAGTTTAAAGGAAAGGTTTGGGTGCTTGGAGATGACATTGATACAGACATCATCATCCCAACAGAATATCTGGCACTCCCAACCGTAGAAGATATGAAACAGTATGGATTTTCTCCACTTCGTCCAGAATTAGCAGGACAGATTGGTGAAGGAGATATTATCGTAGCAGGAAGCAACTTTGGATGCGGTTCTTCAAGAGAACAGGCACCAGAGATCATCAAAGCATTAAAAGTTAAATGCGTCATTGCCAAATCATTTGCACGTATTTTCTTTCGTAATTCCATCAATAATGGATTACTGTTAATTGAGAATGACAAGATTCAGGATGCAGTTAAAGAAGGTGATGAGATTGAAGTTACTTTAGGAGAGAAGATCACATATAATGGTACAGATTATGAGATCCATTCCCTTCCAGATAACTTGATGGAGATCATCAACGCCGGTGGATTAGTAGAAGCCATGAAGAAAAGAAATGGGGTGAAATAAAGATATGGGACAGACAATGATTGAAAAGATCATCAGCAGAAACGTTGGTGTTGACAGTGTAAAACCAGGACAGATCCAGACAGTAAATGTAGACCGTGTTATGATCCATGATATCTTTATTCCATTCGTAGCGGAGAAATTCGAAGAAATGGGATTTACAAAGTTATGGGACCCAGACAAAGTCGTATTGATCTATGACCACATGGTACCAGCAAGTACAACAGACGATATCAGACATTTCAAGATCGGTGATGCATTTGCCAAGAAATATGGCATGAAAAATGTTCACAGAAGTGATGGAATCTGCCATCAGTTAATGACAGAATGTGGATATGCGAAACCTGGGAATATCGTATTCGGAACAGACTCTCATACAACAACTTATGGTTGTGTTGGATGTTTCTCTTCAGGAATCGGTTATACAGAGATGGCAGCGATCCTTGGAACAGGAGAGATGTGGGTAAGAGTTCCAGAGACGATCAAAGTAGTCATTGATGGAAAACTTCCTGAAAATGTAAGTTCTAAAGATATTATCTTACGATTGATCGGAGATTTAACAGCAGCTGGAGCTACTTATAAAGCATTAGAATTCTCTGGAAGCACAGTTGATGGGATGAGTGTTGCAGCCAGAATGACAATGTCAAATATGGCAATCGAAGCAGGAGCGAAAGCAGCACTTTTCGCACCGGATGAAAAGACAGCTGAATATTCTAAGGTAGATTTAGCTGATGTTGATTGGTTATATGGAGATGAAGATGCTGAGTATTGCCAGACAATCACATATAAAGCAGAAGATTTAGTACCAGTAGTAGCATGTCCATCACAGGTAGATAAGATCAGAGCTGTCAAAGAAGTCGAAGGAACAGAGCTTGATCAGGTATTTATCGGATCTTGTACAAACGGAAGATTAGAAGATCTGAAAGCGGCAGCAGAGATCTTAAAAGGAAAGAAAGTTGCTGATTATGTAAAATTGATCGTAACACCAGCTAGTAGAAAGATTTATAAACAGGCAGTGGATGCTGGATACATGAAGATTTTGGCAGAAGCCGGAGCAATCATCACGCATCCAGGATGTGGATTATGTTGTGGACGTGCAGGCGGGATCATGACAGATGGAGAACGTGTTCTTGCAACAAACAACCGTAACTTCTTAGGAAGAATGGGAACGTCAAAAGTAGAAATCTACTTAGGATCACCTAAGACAGCAGCTGCATCAGCAATCGCAGGTAAGATCGTAGAAGCATAAAGTGAACATATGAGGTAAAGATCCTCATAAATATAAAGAAAAAGTACATTGGGGGTCATTAGGACTCCCATTTACTATGTAGATGGAGTTTTTTATGACAAACTTATTAATATCATTATTTATTAAAGACAAAGAAAATGTAAAGGATGCAAAAGTAAGAAATGCTTATGGAAAGATGGCAGGGATTGTAGGAATCTGTTGTAACATCTTCTTATTTGCAACCAAATTTTTCGCAGGAATCATCACAGGAGCAATCTCTATCACAGCAGATGCGTTTAACAATTTATCTGACGCAGCATCTTCTATTATCACACTTGTCGGATTTGGAATGGCTGGAAAACCAGCAGATGAAGATCATCCATTCGGACATGGAAGGATGGAATATGTATCAGGACTTGTTGTATCTATCCTGATCTTGATGATGGGAGTGGAATTATTTAAAACATCAGTAGAAAAAGTGATTCATCCAGAGGTGATCACAGAACAATGGATTTCTTATGTAATATTAGTAATCTCGATCGCATTAAAATTTTGGATGTATATGTTTAACAAAGGAATCGGATGGAGAATTCACTCTGAAACGATGAAAGCGACAGCAGCGGATAGTTTAAATGATTGTATTTCAACAGCAGCAGTTGTTGGAGGAATGCTTGTATTCCATTATTTTCATTTAAATGTTGATGGAATTGTCGGAATCTTTGTTGCATGTTTTGTACTCTGGGGTGGTTATGAATCAATCAAAGATACCATGAACCCACTATTAGGAGAATCCCCAGATCCAGAATTGATCGCTAAGATCACAGAGACTGTATTAAATCATAAGATGGTCATCGGAGTTCATGATATCGTTGTTCACGACTATGGTCCAGGAAGAAGAATTGTCTCTTTGCATGCAGAAGTTCCATACAATAAAGACATGATGGAAGTACATGATCTGATGGATCATATTGAAATGCGTTTGATGGAAGAATATCACTGCGAAGCAACAATCCATATGGATCCTGTAGTGACGGATGATGAGGAAGTGAATGAGACAAGAAAAGAAGTTTTTAATATTGTTAAGAAATATGACAAGACACTGTCAGTTCATGACTTTCGAATGGTCAAAGGGCCAACACATACGAATGTGATCTTTGATCTTGTGATTCCTTATGGGAAAGATTATGAGCCAGAGAAGATCGTGAAGGATCTTAAGCAGAAGATTAAAGACGAGATGCAGGGGAAACATTATGCAGTGATTCGTGTAGACAGATTCTGATTTGTAGGTAGGCTTGCATGTATTTGACAGAAGATGAAAGGGCTTAAACAAGCAACGATTTGTCAAATTGCAGTGATTTCGTTGTGTGTGGCTTTTTATAGTCTTGGTTATGTGCGTGGAAAGCATGATGCCAAGATAGAGAAATAACCGCCCATTGACCTGACAAGTTATGTGAGCGGTTATTCAATCGTTTATATCAGGCAAACCGTCATCGGTAGCACCTTTTCTATTATTATAGTAACATTTATATATTTTTATGTCAATTAAGATGATTAAAAATATACGTGTGTGTTAGTATATATAAGATCAATGTGACTGGACAGCATCTTAATCTTTCTCTAAAAGCTGAGCAATAATCGAATTAGGAAGTACATCTTTCAAAACATCCATACAAGAAAAATCAGTTCTGCTAGTCGGCAGGGCTTTTTTTGTAATTCGAAATCCCATTTTCTGATACATACCAACAGCCTTATAAGCCCAAGTATGTGTATGAAGAAAAATAAAATCAGCATCCGGTTCTACAACAAGAAAACGAGACAAAGCAAACAAAACAATTGCCTTCCCAAGCCCCTTCCCCTGTTCTTTAGGAGAAGTAGACACCCAATGAATCAAAGGAAACCGAATATCGCCATTTGTCTTAAACCAAGCACTCGTCGTAGCAACAATCTCTCCCTCAGGATTCACAATAAAACAAACCCGGTCAGCTAAAAGTTCTTCATGAGTTAAAAAAGTTTTAGCAAAATAAGCAGAAGCATCCTTAAAACAATCAAACTCTCCAACCAACACTTCAAGCTTCGCCCAAGCAATCTCATCCCCAGATTCAAACATCTTATAAGAATATCCATCAGGCAAAACAGGAACCTTAAGATCCTCTAAATCCTCAAAAGGCAGACACATCACAATATCTTTATAAACAAGAGACTTATCAAGCATAAACAACAACCCCCATAAAATTAAAAATAACAATAAATTGATTAATTAGAGTATACAAGCTATTGAATGAAAAGTCACGGAGTATAAATTAAATAGAAAGTATTTTCTACGAATCACTACAAAAATTGAAAACCAATAACGTCTAACATACACACCCTTCCGTTTAAAAATTCTTAATTTTATACGAGAATGTCTTCAGGTATTCATAAAAACATAAAAAAGATAGAGGTACGAAATGATAGAATTCCATAGGATTTTTTGCAAAATCGCAGCCAACACGGGCACTGTTTGAACGCAGTGAGTTGTGCAGGAGTGTTGGCGGATCAGCGTTTTGCAAAAAATCCGTCAATGGAATTCGTTTTTCGTACCTCTATCTTTTTTTATGTTTTTATGAATACTCAATACATTTCCGTTATACAATAAAAATTTTTTCTTGACACTTCCCTTACGTCACCCTTTATGATAACGTATAGAGAGAAAACCAAGGAGGAATCTAAATGACAAAAGATGGATACTATACATCCGGTGAATTTGCAAAAAAAGCGAATGTAACACTAAGAACGATCCGCTACTATGACCGTCAAGGCATCTTAAAGCCAAGTAAAGTTGCAGACAATGGATATCGTCTTTATACAGATGCCGATTTTGCCAAATTACAAAAAATCTTGTCATTAAAATACCTCGGATTTTCTTTGGAAGAGATCATGACGATGACGATCAACGATGAAGATCAGGATTTCATTAAAGAATCTATCGGCTTACAGTTATACCTTGTACAAAAAAAGATGGAACACTTAAAACTGGTAGAGCAATCCTTAGAAGAGATGGAACAAAAGATGGATAATGAAGAAGAAATCGACTGGACACAGATGATGAATCTTCTTCACGTAACCAATCTGGAAAAAGGATTGGTAGAACAATATAAGAATGCATCAAATCTTGATATCCGTATCGGACTTCATCAAAAATATTCACAAAATCCACAACCATGGTTTGAATGGATCTATGAGCAGTTAAACTTAAAAGAAAAAGACGAAGTATTAGAACTAGGATGTGGAACAGGGGAACTGTGGAAGAATAAAAATCTTCCAAAAAATGTCCATGTTACTTTATCCGACCAGTCACAAGGTATGGTAAAAGATGCCAGGAACTATGTCGGAGAGGGAAAAGGACAGATTTCTTATCAGATGATCGACTGTAGACAGATTCCAAAAGAAGATCACAGTTTCGATAAAGTGATCGCAAACCATGTATTATTTTATCTGGATGACCGACAACAAGTATTTAACGAAATCAAAAGAGTTCTAAAACAAAATGGAACATTTATCTGCAGTACCTATGGAAGCAGTCATATGCAGGAAATTACCCAGCTGATCAAAGATTTTGATGAAAGGATCACGCTTTCTGATCACAAATTATATGATGTCTTTGGTCTGGAAAATGGAGAAGAACAATTAAAAAAAGTATTTTCACAAGTAAAAGAAATTGACTATGAGGATGAATTGTTAGTCGATCAGCCAGAACCACTGATCTCCTATATTTTATCCTGTCACGGAAATCAGCATGAATATTTAAATCATCGTTATTTAGAATTTAAAGACTTTGTAAGAAAGAAGATGGCAGCCAAAGGAGTGATCAAGATCACAAAATCTGCCGGGATTTTTATATGTAAACCATAAAGGAGGAGTTATGAGAGTTTTTGTCACAGGAGTCAAAGGACAGCTTGGTTATGACGTAATGAACGAACTAGAAAAACAGGGGCTTGAAGGAATTGGTGTGGATATTGATGAAATGGATATCACAGATGCCGATCAGGTAAATAAAGTGATCAAAGAAGCAGCACCAGATGCAGTGATCCACTGTGCAGCATACACAGCCGTTGATGCTGCAGAAGATAACGAAGAAATCTGCAGAAAAGTTAATGCACAGGGAACAGAAAATATCGCAAAAGTCTGTGAAGAATTAGATATCAAAATGATGTATATCAGCACAGACTATGTATTTAACGGGCAGGGTGAGCGACCTTGGGAACCAGATGATAAGAGAGAACCTCTTAATGTCTATGGACAGACAAAATATGAAGGGGAACTTGCTATCGAAGAACATGTAAAGAAATTTTTCACAGTCCGTATCGCCTGGGTATTTGGAGTGAATGGAAAGAACTTTATCAAAACAATGTTAAACTTAGGAAAGACACACGATCATTTAACCGTTGTCAATGACCAGACAGGGTCACCAACATACACATATGATCTTGCAAGATTGTTAGTGGATATGATCCAGACAGACAAATATGGAAGATATCATGCAACAAATGAAGGAATTTGCACATGGTATGAATTTGCCTGTGAAATCTTCAAACAGGCAGGGATGAACGTATCCGTTGCACCAGTCAGCAGTGACGAATATCCTGCGAAGGCAAAACGTCCATCTAACAGCAGAATGGATAAGAGCAAGCTGACAGCCAATGGATTTACACCATTACCAACATGGCAGGATGCATTAAGCAGATATTTAAAAGAGATTGAATATTAAAATAAAAAGGAGAACGATCATGGGAAAAATTACAGTAACACCTTGCGATATTGAAGGACTTTATGTTATTGAACCAACAGTATTTAAAGATGAAAGAGGATATTTCGTAGAAACATATAACCAGAACGACATGAAAGAAGCAGGACTTGATATAGTATTCGTACAGGATAACCAGTCTATGTCTACAAGAGGCGTACTTCGTGGATTACATTTCCAGAAACAGTTTCCACAGGGAAAATTAGTAAGAGTTGTGCGAGGAAAAGTATTTGACGTAGCTGTAGACTTAAGATCTGATTCCAAAACTTATGGAAAATGGTTCGGTGTAGAATTATCAGCAGAAAATATGAAACAGTTCTATATTCCGGAAGGATTTGCACATGGCTTCTTAGTATTATCTGATGAAGCAGAATTCTGCTACAAATGTACAGATTTCTATCATCCAGGAGACGAAGGCGGTCTTGCATGGAATGATCCAGAAATCGGAGTTGAATGGCCATTAGAAGAAGGCGTTGACTTGATCATTTCTGAAAAAGACCAGAAATGGAAAGGTTTAAAAGACACATTTAAGTTTTAATTATTACCCAGAGGGAGAAAGGGAACACAAATGAAGGGAATTATTCTTGCCGGAGGTTCCGGTACCAGACTGTACCCATTAACCATGGTAACATCCAAACAGTTACTGCCAATTTATGATAAACCAATGATCTATTATCCATTATCTGTATTAATGAATGCAGGAATCCGTGATATTCTGATCATTTCCACACCAAGTGATACGCCAAGATTTGAGTCTTTGTTAGGAGACGGACATCAGTTTGGAGTGAACTTATCTTATGCAGTGCAGCCATCACCAGACGGACTTGCACAGGCATTTATCATTGGAGAAGATTTTATCGGAGATGACAGTGTAGCTATGGTCCTTGGAGATAACATTTTCCACGGACATGGATTGAAGAAACGCCTGTTACGTGCCGCAAATAAAAAAGAAGGAGCAACTGTTTTCGGATATTATGTAGATGATCCAGAACGCTTCGGAATCGTTGAATTTGATTCTGATGGAAAAGCCATTTCCATTGAAGAAAAACCAGAAAAGCCAAAATCAAACTACTGTGTCACAGGATTATACTTCTACGATAACAATGTCGTAAAATATGCAAAAGAATTAAAACCATCTGCCAGAGGAGAGCTTGAGATTACAGATTTAAATAAGATTTATCTGGAAAAAGGTGAGTTAGATGTTGAATTACTTGGACAGGGATTTACATGGTTAGATACAGGAACACATGAATCCTTAGTGGAAGCAACAAACTTTGTAAAAACAGTCGAAACACATCAGCACAGAAAGATCGCCTGCTTAGAAGAGATCGCATATTTAAATCACTGGATCACAAAGGACCAGTTATTAACAGATATCGAACCATTAAAGAAAAACCAGTATGGACAGTATTTAATGGACGTTATGGCAGGAAAATTTTTAGATAAATAAGGAGAATAGCATGAAAATATTAGTAACCGGTGGAGCCGGATTTATCGGTGGAAACTTTGTTCATCATATGGTAAACAAATATCCTGATTACGAGATCGTAAACTTGGATTTATTAACATATGCAGGAAACCTTGAAACATTAAAACCAGTGGAAGACAAACCAAATTACAAATTTGTCAAAGGTGATATCGCAGACCGTGAATTTATCATGGATTTATTTGAAAAAGAAAAATTCGATATCGTTGTAAACTTCGCAGCAGAAAGCCATGTAGACCGTTCTATTGAAGACCCATCTATTTTTGTAAAAACAAACGTAGAAGGGACAGTCGTACTGTTAGATGCAGCAAAGAAATACGGTGTAAAACGTTACCATCAGGTATCTACAGATGAAGTATACGGAGATCTTCCATTAGACCGCCCAGATTTATTCTTCACAGAGACAACACCACTGCACACATCAAGCCCATACAGCAGTTCCAAAGCAAGTGCAGACTTATTTGTATTAGCTTACCACAGAACATTTGGACTTCCAGTGACGATCTCAAGATGCTCAAACAACTACGGACCATATCATTTCCCAGAGAAGCTGATTCCACTAATGATCAGCCGTGCCTTAGCAGACGAAGAACTTCCAGTCTATGGAAAAGGTGAAAATGTCCGTGACTGGTTACACGTATCTGACCACTGCGAAGCTATTGACCTGATCATCCACAAAGGAAAAGTCGGGGAAGTTTACAACGTAGGTGGACATAACGAACGTACTAACTTAGAAGTTGTAAAGACAATCTTAAAAGCGTTAGACAAACCAGAAAGCCTGATCAAATTCGTAACAGACCGTCCAGGACATGACATGCGTTATGCGATCGACCCAACAAAACTAGAGACAGAACTTGGATGGGAACCAAAATATAACTTTGACACAGGAATTGCACAGACAATCGAATGGTACTTAAATAACAAAGAATGGTGGCAGAACATTTTATCTGGAGAGTATGCAAACTATTTCGATAAGATGTACGGAAACCGCTTATAGGAGTCTGTATGAGAGTACAGAAACAGACAAAACGAGTGTTATACTGGGGGATAACACTCGTTTTGATGATTTTGATTTTTTCATTTTCTGCAAAGAACGGCACATCCTCAGCAGGGATGAGTATCGGATATGCGAAAGAACTTGCAAGGATCTTAAGCTTTCTTGGATTTTTCCAGATTCATTCTAATGCTGATCTTATGATGCATGCAGAAGCGGTGCATACGTTTGTTAGAAAAACAGCACATTTTACGGAATATGCAGTACTTGGATTCTTTACTTATAAGGCGGTGTCATGTGATGTGCTAGATCGAAAGAAAGCAGTATTGACCGCACAGTTGATTTCTACAGGATATGCATCAACAGATGAGATTCATCAGATGTTTGTTCCAGGACGAGAAGGAAAAGTATTTGATGTGATGATCGATAGCTGTGGGGCGTTTTGTGGAATTATGGTATCTTTGATCACGCAGAAATTGATAGAGAAAAAGAAAGGAAATCAGATTTAAGATGTCTGATTTCCTTTCTTTTTCATGCTCACTAAGCTGGAATCCAATTCCCGATCCATTTTTTTGTTGTTTTGTTATATTTTCTTTTGTATAATTTCCCGTTCATAGTCTTATATTTCCAAACGATGACATCGCCGCTGTATACAGAGGAATCTTCTTCTGAAACAGCAATGGAAGGTTCGCTTGAGGTATTTTGGGCTGAGACGATTGAACCAGAAAATACACCAATAGAGATAAAACTAAGTAAAAATAGAAAAATAAATTTATTTAATGTTTTCATAAAATTTCGTAGCCTCCTTTTTGCTAGAATATATTTTAGGACTTTTATAATCTTCAGGGTTTTCAATGATTCCTGTATTTATAAAAGCATCTTCATGTTTGACATATAAATCATAGCCCTTTCCATCTTTTCGCTTTATATAAAAAGAATTACTGCTGTCAGGTTTATCAAAAATAACAGTGCCATCATTGTCATAGTTTGGAGCTGGCGAACTTGGCTGAAAGATAAAGCACAGCGAAAGGGTGAACAATAAAGAAATAGATCCAATATGTATAAATTGTGAAAATAAATTTCTGCGAATCTTTGGACTATCATTGATAAGATCGCATCTTTTTTCAATGTTTAAAATCGTACCTTCCTGAAAATGCAGTGTTGGAAGGGTGTGGAACGTATGAGTCTGTTTGGAAGTATTGAGAAGACTTAACATATAATTTGTTCTTGTAAGTTCATCTCTGTCTTTGGTAAGTCGGATATCATTTGCATATTCCGCAGTATCTTTGATCAGACGGCGAATCATATAAGAAAGAGGATTCCACCAGTAGATACATACAACGAGTTCCCAGAAAAAAATCTTCCATAAGTCATTGTGTAGATAATGATTGAGTTCATGCATAAAAATAAAACGCAGATCCTGATCACTGTATTCTCTGTCAGGAAGAAGGATCACTGGATGGATCAGACCAGAAATTGCAGGACTAGAAAGGCCAGGCACCTGATAGATTAAAATCTGCTTCGTACAATGATATTCTTCCAAAATATCAGAAAAGATTCTTAATATTCTTATGTCATCGAGAGGGTCTAACTGATGAAGTAAATGACGATAGCGAACAAGTTTATAGAAATATAAAGCAAGTCTTAAACAACTTCCAAAGCAAAAAATGATCACAAGGATTGTTAGAAATTCCACAGATAAAATCTTCACCCTTAAAAGATTAAAAAGAAAAGGAAGAATTTTATGGGATTCAACATTTGCTGCAAAATGAAAATTCCAAGGCAAAAGCATACGGATCGTGACAACTCCGACAGCAAGATAAATCACAAAGGTTCCGTTTCTTAAGATAAATCGTTTGCTTCTGCAAAATACATAAAGATAAAGCATCATCAGACTGCCAAAAAGACAGCAACTAAATACGGAACCATAATTCGCAGGTGTCATATCAAGACTTCCTTTCTAGAATTTTCTTACGTTCCTCTAATTTCTCCTGTAAACGTTCAATCACTTTAATATCATTTTCAGACTCCACATATTGAAGAAGTATATTAGAAGATAAAAGATCTTCCAGCACTCCGTTGATATTCTCAGAAGCATAATCTTCAGAGGAAACAACAGGAATATAACGTCTGGTTAAAACCTTACCACTATATACAATGTCGGAAACTTCAATATAGTTTTTCTTAAGTAGAGAACGCAATGCAGATTGAACGGAATTCAGATTCAGTGAAGGATCAAGCTGAACAAAATCAGAAGCAATCATAGGCTCTTTTTTGTCCCATAATGTTTTCATGATATTTAATTGTGATGGTGTTAGTTTTTTGTATTTCATAAATTATCAACTCCTTGAGTTTATTTTATATGAATATATTTATATTTTCAACAACTATTTTGAATTGAAAAAAATAAATGTTTTAAATTAAAATAGTTGTTGAAAAAAGAATCATAATATAGTAGAATAGAAAACGAAGATAATAAATATTGATACATGGTAGGTGGGGTATTATTAAATTTGTAATAATACCCCTAAATTTTTTGTCAAGTAATAGGTCATATTTTCAATAAAACTCTCTATCATCAGGTTATCTACTACCAATATAACACAAAACATGGAGAAATGAATAGTCTGATAGAAGAAAGAAATACAGGGAAAATAATATGGCAGGAGTAATTTTAGATGCTGGTCACGGCGGTTATGATAATGGAGCCCAGTATGATGGAAGAAAGGAAAAAGACGACAATCTAAGACTGACACTCGCAGTCGGTCAGATTTTAGAGCAAAATGGCGTTCCAGTATCCTACACAAGACAAAGTGATATCTACCAGTCACCATCTGAAAAAGCAAGGCTTGGGAATGAAAGTGGAGCTGATTATTTTATCTCATTTCATAGAAATGCAAGTCCAAATGCGAATGAATATCAAGGCGTTGAAACACTGGTATTTGATGATCAGGGGATCAAAGCAGAGATGGCAAGAAATGTAAATGCGAACTTAGAACAAGTAGGATTTCGTAATATTGGAGTTAAAGAGCGCCCGAATCTTACTGTATTAAGAAGAACAAAGATTCCTGCGATCTTGATCGAGGCAGGTTTTTTAAATTCAGATCAGGACAACGAAAGATTTGATGAGAAATTTCAAGAGATCGCACAAGCGATCGCAGATGGAATTATGGAAACGATCGGAGATGAAAATGAAGCTCTGAAGGGAATCTATCGTGTCCAGATTGGTTTATACCGTAATTTTTCTAATGCACAGTATGTTCTGAATCGTGCGGTTGCAGATGGATACGAGGGGAATATCGTTTATAAGGATCCTTATTATGCAGTTCAGATTGGGGAATATAATACGCTTGATGAAGCAGTAAGATTGGAAAATGAATTGAAGAAAAAAGGCTATGATACACTTGTTATCAAGGAATGATCTTAATTTAAGAAAAACACACATACTGCAAGGTGCGCAGCCAATAGAGATTGTAAAAGATGGCACGCACCGGCAGTAAAAAAGTATCACAATATCCATTGTAAAAAATATAAAAAGAAAAAGCTAAAAAAGGCTTGACTTTTGTATAAAATGCTGATAAGATAAAAGCAACTTAAGAAAATAAAGTGACTTAAATGATATGAATATTGAGGATTGTCACTGGTAATGCAGGCAAAACCGGATTTTATAAGTGTGAAAGTGTTGACTTTCATATTTATAAAATGTGGTTTTCTTTTTATTTTAAAATAAAACATATAATATATATACTAGAAGAAAAGCTTCCAATGATCATGGAGAGAAGATTATGAAAATAGATAAGGTAATGAACAACAACGTAGTAAGCAGCATCGATGAAGATGGACAGGAAATCATTGTTGTTGGAACAGGAATTGGATTTCAGGGGAAGGAAGGAAAAGTAGTTGATGAGAAGAAGATTCAGAAGATCTTTCGATTAGAAGATCCGAAGATGATCCGGAAATTAAAAGAGATCTTACAAGATCTTCCGATGGAACAATTTGAGATTTCAACAGCGATCATAGAACATGCAAAGCAAAGTTTAGGAACAGAATTAAACGAGAATATTTATGTGACATTAACAGATCATATTCATTTTGCGATTCAGCGATATGAAGATCATATGAATTTTCCAAACCCGATGCTTAGGGAAGTAAGATTATTTTATGAGAAAGAATTTGCACTTGGAGAATACGCATTAGGAATGATCAAACAGCGATTGAATATATCACTCCCATTAGATGATGCGGCATCCATTGCTTTACACATCGTGAGTGCAGAATTTGATACAAGAGTCAAAGATACTTTAAAGATCACTGAATTTTTAGAAGATGTTATGGAACAGATAAAGAACTACTTCCATTTGGAGATCGATACCCAGTCATTGAGTTATGAACGGTTTATCACACATTTGAAGTTTTTATCCAGAAAGTTATTTGCGTCAGAACGAATGGATGATATGAACAATGATGTACAGGAGATGATCCAGAAGATCTGTCCGGAAGAATATCAGTGTGCAGGATATATTAAGACTTTTATTAAAGAAAGATACAAAAAAGATATGACATCAGCAGAAGTTGCATATTTAACGATGCATATCGAGAGGATCAGAAAAAGCAGTATAGAAAAAGGAGAAGAAGATGTTTGATTCATTAAAGAAGATGTTTGAGAAGAACGCAAAGACAATTTCATTAAAAGCAGTAGAAGATGGGAGAACAATCCCAATGGACGAAGTCAATGATCAGACATTCGCTCAGGAATTATTAGGACCAGGAATCGCAATTGTTCCATCCAATGGAACAGTCGTTTCTCCGATCAATGGAACGATCGCCACGGTAATGGATACAAAACATGCAGTCTGTATTCAGGGAGAAGACGGATTAGAGCTGATCGTTCATGCAGGACTTGATACCGTGGAATTAAATGGAAAGTACTATCAGACATATAAAGAAATTGGAGATCAGGTAAAGGCAGGAGACGTTTTGTTGGAATTTGATCTTGAAGAGATTACAAAGGCGGGATATGACGTCACAACGCCGATCGTAATAACGAACTTAGGTGATCATAAGATCACGAAGTGTTTGACAGGACAACAAGTAAAAGCAGGGGAAGAGGTGATACAGTTAACAAAACAATAACAAAGATGAGTAACTAAAAGAGAAGGAAAAGAACATGAAAAACTTAAAGTAAAAATGAAAGGGGACAATCTATATGAAATTTTTACAAAAATTAGGAAAAGCGTTAATGCTTCCAGTAGCATGCTTGCCAATCTGTGGTATTTTAATGGGAATCGGATATGCACTGTGTCCTGCAACCATGCAGGGTGGTGATATCACAGGTATTGGAAACCAGATCGGATTCTTCCTTGTAAAGGCAGGGGGAGCATTGATCGACAACATGGCATTACTGTTTGTTATCGGTGTCGGTGTTGGTATGGCAGAAAAACATGATGGAACGGGTGGCCTGGCAGCTTTAGCATCATGGCTGATGATCACAAATTTGTTATCTACAGCAGTAGTAACAACAATCATGCCATCTATTGCAAAGAATGCAGATGCAACACTTGCATTTGATAAGATTTCCAATCCATTTATTGGTATCTTAGCCGGTGTGATCGGATCTATGTGTTATAACAAATTCAAAGATACTAAATTACCAGATTGGTTATCATTCTTTAGTGGTAAACGTTGCGTAGCAATTATCGCTGGTGTTGTATCTATCATTGTATCAGTTGTATTACTGTTTGTATGGCCAGTTGTATTTACAGCATTGATCACAGTTGGTCAGTCTATTGCCAAGATGGGAGCTGTTGGAGCTGGTATTTATGCATTCTTAAACCGTCTGTTGATCCCAACAGGATTACATCATGCATTGAACAATGTATTCTGGTTTGACACGATTGGACTCGGAGATTTAACTCATTTCTGGGCAGGAGAAACATCTAAGAATGTATCATGGAGCCTTGGAATGTACATGTCAGGATTCTTCCCATGTATGATGTTCGGTATTCCAGGAGCAGCATTAGCAATGATCCAGACAGCAAAGAGTAACAAGAAAAAGATTGCCATCGGTTTAGTAGGATCCGCAGCTCTTTGTGCATTTGTCTGTGGTGTAACAGAACCATTTGAATTCGGATTTATGTTCTTAGCACCAGGTTTATATGTTATCTACGCAATCCTTTACGGAATCTTTACAACGATCACAACACTGGTAGGATTCAGAGCAGGATTTAGTTTCTCAGCAGGAGCAACTGACCTTGTATTCTCATCTTCCTTACCAGCAGCACAGAAGACATGGATGATCATTCCTTTAGGAATCGCAGCATTTATCGTATTCTATGTAGTATTCCGTATCGCGATCACGAAATTTGATCTGAAAACACCAGGTCGTGAAGATGATGATCTTGATGAAGAAAATATTACATTAGCCAATGATGATTTTACAGCAATGGCAGCAGTCATCCTTGAAGGATTAGGCGGAAGTGCCAATGTTAAGAGTATTGATAATTGCATCACAAGACTTCGTCTGGAAATCAATGATGATAACAAAATAGATGAAGCGAAGATCAAATCCTCAGGAGCAGCAGGAATCATTCGTCCAGGAAAAGGTAACATTCAGGTTATCATTGGACCAAAAGTTCAGTTTGTTGCAGATGAGATGGAAAAATTATGTAAATAAGCCTTTATTGTTATTCATAGTTTTCTCCGAAAACGGGCCGGTGATATGCCGGCTCGTTTTGTGTTGATAATTGACAGTGACAGAATGGTCTTGCAGGAGATGATTATTAACTTGAAAGTACATTCAAAAATATGATCAAACAAAAATGCACCGTGAAGGAAGAATCAGTTTCAGTAAAACAGGGCAAAAAAGCCCTGTTTTATTTGATTGTATAGTATCAGACTGCTAAAATAGAATCAGAAAGAACAATACAAATGGGTAACGGAAATCGAGGTAATATAATGATTATAAAAAATGGACTGGTATTCACACCAGAAGGAAAATTTGAGAAAAAAGATCTCTATGTAGAAGGAGAATACGTAGCGAAAGAAACAACGGACAACAAAGAAGTAGAAGCTGAAGGATGTTATGTGATACCGGGACTTGTCGATATTCATTTTCATGGATGTGTCAGACATGATATGTGTGATGGAACCGAAGAATCCATTCAGGCACTGGCTGATTATGAAGCAGCCAATGGAGTATTGGCAATCTGTCCTGCGACAATGACGATTCCAGAAGAAGAACTATTTCAGGCAATGAAGGCAGCAAAAGGACATAAGAATGGAAAAGGTGCAGATCTTGTCGGAATCAATATGGAAGGGCCTTTTATAAACAAAGAGAAAAAAGGTGCACAGAAAGAAGAGGACATCAAGCTGGCAGATGTTGAATTATTCCATAAACTGCAGGAAGCAGCCGGTGGATTGATCAAATTAGTGGATCTTGCTCCAGAGACTGAAGGAGCTATGGATTTTATCAATCAAGTGAAAGATGAAGTACATGTATCAATTGCACATACGATGGCTGATTATGATACAGCAAGTGAAGCAATCAGAAGAGGTGCCGATCATATCACACATTTGTATAATGCTATGCCGCCGTTAAATCATAGAGAACCGGGGGTTATTGGAGCAGCAAGAGACAGTGATTGTTATGTAGAACTGATCTGCGATGGAGTTCATATTCACCCATCCTGTGTCAGAGCAACCTTTGAAATGTTTACAGACAAGAGGATCGTACTGATCAGTGACAGTATGATGGCAACGGGAATGGAAGATGGACAGTATGAATTAGGCGGACAGCCAGTGACTGTAGTAGGAAACGTTGCAACACTGACCGAAGGAGGAGCCATCGCAGGTTCTGCAACAAACCTAATGGATTGTATGAGAACGGTAGTCAAAGAAATGCATATTCCATTCGAAAGTGCAGTCCGATGTGCAACTTTGAATCCAGCAAAATCCATTGGAATTGATGATAAATATGGAAGCCTTGAAGAAGGAAAATATGCGAATGCAGTAGTTTTAGATAAAGATTTAAATATTGTATCTATCATTCAGAAGGGGCAGGTAAAATAAGGAATATCAATTGAGATAAGAAAAAGAATTCTGTGTAGGCAGGATTCTTTTTTTATACAGGAATTCATAAAATGATAAAAACAAAGGGAGCAGAAAAATGCTTCGAAAAATCACGATCATGATCTTTCTGATCTTAACAGTAGTCTGGTTTACAAATAGTGACAGTATCCAGCCCGCCAGAGAATTTATACAAAACAACATTTATGTCTGGAGTGAAATGCAAGAGGAAAAACTTCCAATCTATTGTGTAGATACGCAGAAAAAACAAATAGCACTGACATTTGATACTGCATGGGGGAATGAAGATATACCACAGATTCTCAAAATATTAAAACAGGAAAATGTAAAAGCAACTTTTTTCTTCTGTGGAGACTGGATCAGCAAATATCCAGCTGATATCAAAACAATCTATGAGGAAGGACATGATATTGCAAGTCATGGAGATCATCATAAATACATGACAAAATTAACAGACAAACAGCAGCAGGAAGAAATTCAAGGAGTGACACAGAAGATTCAAGGATTGTTAGGTATCAAAATAGATCTTTTCCGGGCACCATATGGAGATTATAACGAATCTGTCGTAAGGAATGCAAGAAAAATGAACTATTATATGATCCAATGGAACGTAGACAGCCTAGACTGGCAAGAGCCAACGAAAGAACAGTTAATTAAGAAAGTTTGCGAACACAAAAATTTATCACCTGGAAGTATCATTCTGATGCATACAGGAACGAAATGTACCAAACAGGCATTAAAACAGATCATTAAAAATATCAAAGCAAAAGGATATGAGTTTGTACCAGTGTCAAGATTGATCTATCGAAGAGATTACCGTATTGATCCAACAGGGAAACAGATGAAACTATGAAATATCAAAGAGGTATCGAAACAAGCATCGAAATCCTATTAAAACACTCGAAAATCTTGACAATCAAATAACAAATAATACATAATAAAAAGAAACGCATAATTTCATGGTAATCTGTATATGCAGATCTTAAGCCGGAATACTTGCCATGATCTAAGGATATACTTTGCGAGCGACGAAGTCGTCCTCATGGTGCCAGAATGACAAAAGATAAGATGATAAAATGTAGTCTTTTTAGAAATGAATAAGAATGCATGTCTTTTTGTTATGTAAATAAGCCAGAGTAGATCCTTTTATGCTGTATACGTGGGAGGATCTATTTTTTATGAAAAAATATATGGTATGGCTGATTTCTGCATTGATGGCAGTATCGATGACAGCCTGTTCAAATGCACAGAAAAAAGATACAAAAGATCAGGCACAGATAACAACGGCAGCAAAAGAGAATGCAACGCAGACAGAAGCAGCAAAGACAATAAGTAAAAAAGAGAAGAACGAAAAGAAAAAAGATAAAAAGAAATCACAGAAGAGTAAGAAAAACAGCAAAAAGACAAAAAACAGTACAGCAAAAAAGAAAGAGACAAGCACAACAACAGCTAAAAAGAAAAAAGTAAAGAAGAAAAAAACAAAAGAAAAGACAACAAAGACAAAGAATACAAAAGAAACAACAAAAACAACAACAGCCAGTAAAAATGAATCAACAGTACAGACGGCAGAGAATCAGACAACAGAAGCAAAACAAGAACAATCTTGTGAATTTCTGATCAGCTGTAAAACAGTTCTCTCTAATAAAAGTGCATTGCAATCCAATTACCAAGTTCCAGCTGGCGGGAAAATTTATGAGAAGAAGATGGAGTTTGAAGAAGGCGATACCGTGATGGATGTTCTCAAAAGAACAGGAGTAGATATTGATGTTTCTAAAGGATATGTAGCAGGAATTGACGGTTTATACGAATTTGATTGTGGAAAAAACAGTGGATGGATGTACCGTGTCAATGGTAAGTTTCCAAACTATATGGCAGGGAAATGTAAGCTTCATGATGGGGATAAAGTGGAATGGCTGTATACCTGTGTCAGAGGAGATCTGTAGATGATCAAGGCATTAAAAAGAGCCCATCCGTTCGTTGTATTTACTTATTTTACAGGAATGTTTTTGCTGGCACCATTTAGCAGACATCCATGGATGACAGGAGTGCAGATGATCTGTTTATGCCTATTGTACTTTTATCATAATCGGAGTTTGAAAAAGTTTTTTCCGTTGATTGCTTTGATCTTGATCGTGGCTGTAACGAATCCATTATTTGTACAAAGAGGAGGAACAATCCTGTATGCAGACACACACATAAGGATCACGAAAGAAGCATTGCTTTATGGAATTCATTACGGATGTGTATTAGTAAATCTTTTACTGGTCTTTTCAATCTTTAACCAATATATAAAGAAAGAGCAATGGATCTATTTATCAGGCAGATTCTTCCCTAAACTTGGTGTCGTAACATCCATGGCATTTGGATTGATCCCAAGATATCAAAACCATGCAAAGAAGATTTTAAACACACGAAAATCCTTAAAATCAGAACAGGCTGTACAGCGTGTCATGAATACAGTGTCAATGGAAACGACATGGGCATTTGAGTCTTCGATGGATCAGTTGGATTCGATGAGTGCAAGAGGTTATGGAATTGGGAAACGAACGCATTTTCATTTATTTAGGTGGGAGAGAAATGACTGGATTCATATCGTGGAGATTGTGATTTTGATGATATTAAACCTCTGGGCATACATCCACTATTATTCCAGATTTTTCTTTTATCCGATGATCATTATGCCAGCATTTCAGATGAGAGATCTGTTGTGGATGTTTATGATGGCATTTCAGTTTTTATTACCATGCATGTGGAAGGAGAATTTTGATGTACGAAATTAATAATTTAACATTTCGATATATGTTATCGGATAGAAATTCTCTAGAGCAAGTATCATTAAAAATTAAAAAAGGAAAGATCACTCTGATCGCAGGGCCAAGCGGCAGTGGAAAGACGACGTTGTTAAGACATTTAAAAAAAGAACTGCTGCCCAAAGGTAAAAGATCTGGAAAAGTTTTATATGATGGGCAGGAAATAGAACAATTGAAAGACTTGCAGTCTGTAAAAGAAGTTGGGTATTTATTTCAGAATCCATCAGCCCAGATGGTAATGGATACCGTATGGCATGAGATCGCATTTGGACTTGAGAATCTCAGAATGCCTTATGAACAGATGAAGCGAACAGTAGCCGAGATCGTTAATTATTTTGATCTGCAGAAAATATACCATGAAGATACAGACAAGCTATCTGGCGGACAAAAACAATTGGTGAATCTGGCAGCAGTTATGGCAATGCATCCAAAAGTATTGATCTTAGATGAACCGACCGCACAGTTAGATCCAGCGGCAAGGAAAGATTTTCTTGTGATGCTTCAGAAATTACATAAAGAATTTGGTTTAACGATTATTTTAACATCGCATAACTTGGAAGATGTGATGGAAATGTCAGATGAATGTGTGATCTTAGATGATGGAAAAGTTATCGAACAGGGAAATCCGAAAGAGGTTGCAAGACATCTTCAAAAAATACATCATCCATTGGAACAGTCTCTGCCACAGATTCTTCGGCTAGAAGAGAAATTTCAGATAGAACTGACCTTTTCGATGGAAGAAGCAAGAGAACAGATCAGAAAAAAAGAATATCAGTTAATAAAGAAAACACATTTTGAAAGAAAAACAGTTCTTGCAATTTCACATTTATATGCAGGATATGAGAAAGGAAAAGATGTTCTTTCGAATCTGTCAGTCGAAGTTAAAGAAGGTGAAATCTTTGCAGCTGTCGGAGCAAATGGAAGTGGAAAATCAACGCTTCTTTCTTGTATGGTAAAGCAGATGAAATTTGATGGAAAATTAAAATGCAAGAAAAAAATCGTCTATATGCCACAAGATCCAACACTATTGTTTGTAAAAGATCAGTTGTTTGAAGACCTTTTGGAGATGGGAAAAGAAAAAGAAGTAAAAATCGATAAATTATTGGGAATGTCGGATCTAATGAGAGAAAAGAAGTCACATCCATATGATCTAAGTGGAGGACAGCAGCAGATGGCAGCGTTGATCAAAGTATTACTTGCAGATCCAGAAATCCTGCTGCTAGATGAGCCGACCAAAGGAATGGATCGGGAACACAGTAGGAAGTTTGGGGAACTTTTACGCAAACTTTCAGATCAGGGAAAAACGATATTTATCGTATCGCATGATCTGGAATTTTGTGCTGAGTATGCTGATCGCGTTGGAATGATGTTTGATGGAAAAATCGAAGGCATTGATGAGCCATCCAAGTTTTTTACACAAAATTATTTCTATACGACAGAGTGTGCAAAGATTACGAGAGATTTTGAGAAAGTGATCATTCTGCCACAGGAGGTGGTAAGCGTATGTTAAATGCGTTGATCATTTTTATGGTGTGTATATCATGTATTCCATACTATTTTAAATATGAAAAGAAGAAACCACAGACAAGAGAAAGTGTCGTGCTTGCAGTGATGATAGCATTGACGGTTGCATCCAGAATGTTATTTGCATTTTCACCAGGATTTAAACCAGTTAGTGCAATGGTGATTATCTGTGGTATGGCATTTGGAAGAGAATCGGGCTTTTTATGTGGATCTTTAAGTGCTGTGGTATCGAACTTCTTTTTTGGACAAGGACCATGGACTCCATTTCAGATGCTTGCATGGGGAATGATCGGATGGATCTCAGGAATTTTAAATCAGAGAAAATGGTTGGAAAACAGTAAGATACTGTTAACGATTTTTGGGATTCTTTCAGGAATTTCATATTCTTTTGTGATGGATATCTGGACACTTCTGGCAGCAGGAGATGGATTTCAGTGGATGCGGTATGTGGCAGTATTAGGAACTTCGGTTCCAGTGACGATTGAATACTGCGTATCGAATGTGATATTTTTATGGATTTTAACACCTGTTTTTGTGAAGAAACTAAACAGGGTTAAATATAAATATGGTTTCTTCAAAGATGAAGAAGTCAGGAAACTAATCAATCAATGAGACATAACAAGGAGGAATTTATGAGAACGATGAAACGTGTAGCGGCAGTGGCATTGTCTGTTGTCGTGCTGATGACATCAGGGGTTAGTGCGAAAGCAGCAGTGACGGATGTGCAGCCAGCGAAGAGTAGTAGTGAGGCGGTGCTTAAGTGGCAATGGCCTGAAAAAGGAAATGGACAAGCGTATCAAACAATATCAGATTTGAAAATCGTTGGAAAATATGTTTATTTAGCAAATAATGCAACAAAAAAAGTAGTAAAATTAAATAAAGATACAGGAAAAGTTGAAGCAGAACATAATTTTTCGGATTCATGTAAATTAGACTATTATGCAGATATAGAATATGGAGATGATAAAATTTATGTAGGATATGCAAATAATAAAGTAGAAGCATTTGATGCTGATACATTAAAACCAGTATGGATTAGTGAGGATACAGGTCATTCTGTGACATCCAAAATGACATATAAGAATAAAAAGTTATATTTTGGAACAGGAAGTTATGGAGATACCGATACGTCATATTATGTATTAGATACAAAAGATGAAAATGATAAAAGTGAAAATGAGACAAAAACAGTAAAAGCAATTGTTAAATCTGATGGTGGAAGATTTTATTGGAAAAAGGCAACAGAGGTAGGAAAATATCTTATTGTATCGGATACAGTTGGAAATTTAACAAGCATTGATACAACGGATAATAGCGTGGTGCAGACGAAAAAAACAGAAATTACATTTTCAGGAAGCATGGCTTATGACTCAACATATAGCAAAATATATTTTGTTGGTGGAGTAAATAAGTTATATGGAATAAAAGTAAATGAAGATGGAACATTTGGAGATTTAGAAGAGAAAGTTCAATTTTGTGATACGGGATATTCATCAATGACACCAATTGTCTACGATGGAAAAATTTATGTATCAGGAAATAATGGTGAATCTTTTAGCTCAGATGCTAAATATAAAGGATATTTTGGAGTAGCAAGTATTGGAAAAGATAAAACTGAGTTGAATTATGTGTTACCAATAACAAATTATGCACAATGTGAACCATTGTTAACAAAAACAACAGATGGTTCTGTGCAAGTATATTTTACAATGAATGCTGAACCAGGCGGAATTTATTCTGTTTGTGATTCAAAAGATGCCAAAGTAAATTCAATTTTTGAGCCAACAGATAAAAATGAAATAAATTATTGTATGAGAAATATTTATGCAGATGAAAATGGTACGATGTATTATAGTAATGATGCAGGATATGTTTTTGCAGTTGGTAAAAAAGCAGCAGGAACTGTAAAACCAACAGAATCAACAGCAGAGGAAAAACCAGCAACAAAACCATCATCCGAAGCAACAACAGTAGTCAACGAAACAAAAGTAAAACCAGTCACAAAAACAGTAAAAAGTACAAGAAGCGTAAAACTGACATGGAAAAAGAAAAAATCCGCCAAAGGCTATGTTATTTACGCCAAAGCAGGAAAAGGTAAATACAAAAAAGTAACAACCGTAGGAAAGAAAACATCAAAGACGATCAAAGTCAACAAAGACTCATCCTACAAATTTAAAGTAAAACCATACAAACTAACAAAGAAAAACAAAAAGAAATATTTTAAAGCCTATGTAGCCAAAGCCAAATTCGGAAGCAAGACAGTTAAAGTAACATTTAAAAATGTCACAGGATATGCAAGCTACAAAGTGCAGATGAAAGCAGGAAAAGCAGCATATAAGACAGTAAAAACAACAACCAAAGGCGGAACGATCACATATACAAAGAAAAAAGCCAAAGTAGGAACAACTTACAAATTCCGCTTAAAAGGAATCAATAAGGTAAATGGAAAAACTGTTTCCGTAACGATCAAATAGAAGTACTGGATAAAATACAAAAAAGGGCTTGATTTTCAAAAAGAATCATTGTATCCTATAACCAGTGAAGTTACTGACAAGGGCGTCAAACAATTAGTTTCATATTGTTTGTCGCCCCTTTTTTTCTACTATCAGTTAGATAATAGAAGAAAAATATATAGATTATGCTTCAAATGTAAGAGAAGAAAGGAAGAACTCTATGAAGGAAAAAATCAATGTATCAGAAATCTTCGGATCCCACGTATTTAACGACAGTGTTATGAAAGCACGTCTTCCAAAGGCCGTTTACAAAGATCTGAAAAAGACAATCGAAGAAGGAACAGAATTAAATCCAGCAATTGCAGACGTAGTTGCGAATGAGATGAAAGAATGGGCTATTGAAAAGGGTGCTACACATTATACTCACTGGTTCCAGCCATTAACAGGTGTGACAGCAGAGAAACATGACGCTTTCATTAACCCAACAGACGATGGTAAAGTTTTACTTGAGTTCTCAGGAAAAGAACTGATCAAAGGTGAACCAGATGCATCTTCATTCCCATCTGGTGGATTAAGAGCAACATTTGAAGCAAGAGGATATACAGCATGGGATTGTACATCACCAGCATTCATCAAAGAAACAGATAATGCTTGTATCTTATGTATTCCAACAGCATTCTGTTCATACAAAGGTGAAGCATTAGACAAGAAGACACCACTTCTTCGTTCTATGCAGGCATTAGATATCCAGACAACAAGATTATTAAATGTATTAGGAAATAAGAATGTGAAACGTGTTAGCACATCCGTTGGACCAGAACAGGAATATTTCTTAGTTGATGAAGAAAAATATAAACAGAGAAAAGACTTGATCTTCACTGGACGTACATTATTCGGAGCAATGCCTCCAAAAGGTCAGGAAATGGATGACCATTATTTTGGAATCATCAAACCAAGAATCGAAGGATTCATGAAAGATTTAAATATCGAAGCATGGAAACTTGGAATCAGTGCGAAGACAGAACATAACGAAGTAGCTCCAGCACAGCACGAATTAGCACCAATCTATAACTCAAACAACGTGGCAACAGACCACAACCAGTTATTAATGGAAACAATGAGACGTGTAGCAAGACGTCATGGATTAAAATGCTTACTTCATGAGAAACCATTTGCAGGAATCAATGGATCAGGAAAACATAACAACTGGTCTATGGTAACAAATGAAGGAAAGAACCTGTTAGATCCAGGAAAAACTCCTCATGAAAACCAGCAGTTCTTACTGATCTTAGCATCTATTATCGCAGCAGTGGATAAACATGCAGATTTACTTCGTATGTCAGCTTCCACACCAGGAAATGACCACAGATTAGGAGCTAACGAGGCACCTCCAGCAATCATCTCTATCTTCCTTGGAGATCAGTTAGAAGATGTTGTAAAACAGCTTGTAACAAGAGGTGAGGCGACAGAATCCAAACATGGAGACAAATTAGCATCTGGTGTTCATTCATTACCAGCATTTGAGAAAGATGCAACAGACCGTAACAGAACATCACCATTCGCATTTACAGGAAACAAATTCGAATTCCGTATGGTAGGTTCTACACAGTCTATCTCTGATCCAAACGTTGTATTAAATACAATCGTAGCAGATGTCTTTGCAGATGTATGTGACAGATTAGAGAAAGTAGAAGGCGGAGTTGAAGCAGTAGCTATGGAAGCTCACGAGATCACAAAAGAATTATTAACACAGCATCAGAGAGTTATCTTTAATGGTAACGGATATTCTGACGAATGGGTAGCTGAAGCTGAGAGAAGAGGACTTCCAAACTTACACAGCATGGTAGATGCAATCCCAACATTAACAACAGATAAAGCAGTTAAGATGTTTGAGAAATTTGGAGTATACACAAAAGAAGAATTAGAGTCTCGTGTTGAAGTATTATATGAACAGTATTCTAATACAATTAACATTGAAGGACTTGCAACATTAGATATCGCTAAGAAACAGATTGTTCCAGCAGTTATGAAATACCAGAGAAAACTTGCAAATGGCGTTGCTGAATTAAAGACAGTTGGTGTTGACAGCTCTGTACAGGAAAAATTGTTAGAAGATATCACAGCAAACTTAAAAGATCTGTTTGCTGCGATCAACAAGTTAGAAGCTGATATTCCAGAAGCTCAGGCATTAGAAAGTGAAGCTCAGGCTCGCTGCTATCATGATACGATTTTCACAGATATGAGTGCCGTACGTGAACCAGCAGACAAACTGGAAATGTTAGTAGCAAAAGAAGACTGGCCAATGCCAAGTTACGGAGATCTGATTTTCGAAGTATAATAATTACATAGTTTGTAAAACTTCTTAATACACAAAGAGAAAGCAGCAGAGAAATCTGTTGCTTTCTTTTTGTGTATCAACCATTGTTTGAAAAATATTCCAGAATATATTTTTTGAAATTTCATATTCTAAAGAAAAAGAATATCTTACAAAATTAGAAAAGAGGAAGAATATGAAAAAGAAATTTTTTGCATATATGATCATAGGGATTCTTCTGTTCACATTTCTGGCACAAGGGAAGGGAACAAAGACATACTGGTTTCAGATTGCAAGTCAGGGTGAAGGGGAAAGTGGCTTTTTAACCAACAGTAATTTGAATCAAAAGAAAGTTTATTTAACCTTTGATGATGGACCATCCGATCATACGGCACAGATTCTTGATATTCTAAAGAAACATAAGGTGAAGGCGACATTCTTTGTCGTAGGAAAAGAAACGGAACATGCCAAGAAAATGTATCAAAGAATCGTGTTAGAAGGTCATACATTGGCAATGCATTCCTACAGTCATAATTATGATCAGATTTATGCGAATGTAGGTGCATTTTCGAAAGACCTTATGAAACTACAGAAATATTTATATGAGCTAACAGATGTAAAGCCATATATTTACCGGTTTCCGGGTGGCAGCAGTAATCATTGCGCAAAAAATATAAAACCGTATATCCAGTATGTGAACAAAAAGGGATTACTTTATTTTGACTGGAATGCATTGAATGAAGATGCGCTTAATTTTGAACAAAGTCCTCAGCAGTTAAACAAGAAGATTTTAAAGGATGTCAGGAGACAGAAAACAAGTATTGTATTAATGCATGACCTTCATGAGACAACAAATACAGTGAAAGCATTAGATCCGCTGATCAAAACATTGAAAAAAGAAGGGTATCAGATCCTTCCGATCACTAAAAATACTAAGCCGCTCCATCATGTATCCATTGACAAATAATGGGCTTTCACGTAGAATATGTTCGGTAAAGGATTTATTTTACGTGAGGAGAATGACATGATCATAAAAAGTGTAAATTTAGAAACCGTCTGTGGGATCACAAGTAAATTACCAGACAATACATTGCCAGAAGTGGCATTTGCTGGAAAATCAAATGTAGGAAAATCATCACTGATCAATGCACTGATGAACCGCAAATCTTACGCGAGGATTTCAGCACAGCCTGGAAAGACACAGACGATCAATTATTACAATATTAACGAAGAACTTTATTATGTAGACCTTCCAGGATATGGATTTGCGAAAGTAACACAATCCGTCAAGGAAAAATGGGGACACATGATCGAAAATTACTTACAGACATCAAAACAGCTAAAAATGGTCTTTTTACTGATCGATATCAGACATAAGCCATCAAAGAACGATGTTATGATGTATGACTGGATTCTTCACAATGGATATCGTCCAGTGATCATTGCAACAAAGCTTGACAAGCTGAAGAGAAGCCAGGTGCCAAAACATCTAAAAGAGATCCGCACAGAGCTTCAGATGGATAAGGAAACACCAATTTTCCCATTCTCAGCATTATCAAAACAGGGAAGAGATGAAATCTGGGATTTCATTGAGTCAATGGTGCTTCAACAAGAAGAAGCCGAATAATTATTTATTCGGCTCGTCAAATAACAATTTTTCAATTAGCATAGAATAGACATCGGAGTGTTTTTTCTCCCAATGGTCACATATGTAAACTGCCTGGTCTCTTGAGACGACATTTAAGTTGATCTCAAGGAGCGGGCTTTCTTTTTCTCTGATCTTAAGATTTACGGTATATTCGTCTCCTTTGGATGGATAAAAATCAGCAGTCACATTGGCTTCCTTACGAAGCTCATATTCTTTTTCTTTTAAAAACTGAGCGATATCTTCTTTGATAGAGTTTGGAATCTGGTATTCAAACATCTCAATTGCTTCAGATCCCTCGTCACTGAGCGCGTAGTGGCTCATATTACGAATCTGCTTAACTCTGAGCATATTTTCTTCCTCTAACTCATGAAAAGCTCTCTGAACAGTAAAATAATTGGTATATCCCTTATCAAGGATAAATTCAGAAATCTGTGAATTGCTCAAAGGGAAATCTACCTTCTCAATTAAATATAAAATCATAAGCTTATAAAGTGTTAATTGTTCTTGTTCCATGGCTGATCTCCTTTGATTTATCGATAAAAGTCACTATGAAAAATTATAACACCACATGATTTTTCTTGCAACTTATGAATGAAAAGTTAAAAATGACAGATAATAACGCTGAGGTGATAAGAATGAAAAGAAAGTACCAGTGGATCCTATGTGCAGGACTGATCATTTTTGTGATCGCAGCGTTTTGTGTCTTAGTATCCAAAGATAACAAGGAAGAAGTGAAAGGTGCATTTGTAAGAGAAGGAGGATATCAAAGTGAATGTTTATATCAAAGCGCAAGAAAGTGTATGTCTTGTGCATCCAGAGATTAAAATAAAGGATATCATGTCCCTGTACTGCACCGACAAGGATTTGGAACAGAAAATAAAGAATCAAAGTGTTTATCATTTTATAGGAGATCATGATCAGAGAAAATGTTTTTCTGTTTTGATGTTAGTTGAAGTGATAAAACAGGTGGATAAGACATTAGATGTGATTAATTTAGGTGCCGAAGATTTTATTGTATATTACAAGAGAAAACAAGAAGAATCAAAGATTTTTCATTATGGAAAGATAGTCTTTGTAATTTTAGTCGCATTTTTTGGTGCAAGTTTTTCAATTATGACATATAACACGGATGTTGGGATCGAAGAATTGTTTTATAACGTTTATGAAATGATCATGGGACAGGCACCAGATGGTCCAAATATTCTTCATATTTCTTATGCGGCAGGATTGGCGATTGGGATCATTCTATTTTTTGATCATGCAGGTAAGATCAAGTTAAATGATGATCCAACACCATTTGAAGTACAGATGAGGCTTTACGAGAGAGATGTGAATGATACATTGATGATCAATGCAGGGCGGAAAGGGGAAGAAGCAGATGTGGATTCGTAGTTTCTTTCTGATCTTTTACGGATTGTGTGCAGGCGGCTTGATCGCAGCCAGTTTTCTGGCATTTTTGAGTATGTTAGGTGTGATCCCGAGATTAGCAGGATTGACGAAGAGTATGAAAAACGCCAGAATGTATGAAAGTTTTGTGGCACTTGGAGGGATTCTTGGGACATTGGTCTTTCTTTATCGATGGCAGATCAAAGCTGGATACCCGCTTCTTGTACTGTATGGATTGTTTGGAGGAATCTTTGTGGGATGTATGATCGGAGCTTTGGCAGAAACAATCAAAAGTCTTCCGATCTTTTCAAGAAGATTAAATTTGAGATCAGGGATTCCATATGTAATCTATGGGATCGCATTTGGAAAAATGCTAGGATGTTGGCTTTATTTTTATATATTTTCATAAAATGAAGAAAGGGTGATACAAGTGAAAAAAGAACCAAGCAAAGAAGAATATCAACAGATCGTGAAAAATCTTACACCAAAACATAATAGTCTGTTAAATTGCACAAAAGCGTTTGTAACGGGTGGGACATTTTGTGTTCTTGGTGAAGTTATGAAGCAGTTAATGATGAAATATTTGAATCTCTCCAAGAAAGATTCATTATTATATGTGACAATTGAATTGATCTTACTAAGTGTCTTATTAACAGGATTTAATTTCTATGGAAAAATTACAAAATTTGGCGGTGCAGGCGGGCTTGTGCCGATTACGGGATTCGCAAATTCAGTGGCTTCAGCTGCAATCGAATATCAGAAAGAAGGACAGGTTTTTGGTATTGGCGTTAAGATTTTTACGATCGCAGGACCAGTGATCTTATATGGAATCTTCTCATCATTTGTTGCTGGATTGATTTATTTATTCACAAAGCAATGGGGGTGGTTTCTATGACATCAATTTGTGGTATGCAGAGTCTAAAGTTTGAGAATGCTCCGTACTTAAAAGGCTGGGCATCAGTTGCAGGGAAGAAAGAAGGGGAAGGTCCTCTGGGAAATCTGATCGATCAGATCATTGAAGATCCATACTTTGGACAAGAAAGCTGGGAATTGGCAGAAGGCCGTTTTATGAAACAGGCAGCAATGCTTGCGATCAGTAAAGCTGATCTTCATAAGAAGGACATCCGTTACGCGTTTGCGGGTGATCTTTTGGAACAGAATACAGCAACGTTTTCTGGAATGAAAGAACTAGGGATACCGTTGTTTGGACTTTTTGGAGCATGTTCAACGGTAGGAGAAGCGATGTCTCTGGCAGCGATGAGCGTTGCAGGAGGGTTTGCAAAGCATTCACTTGCAATTGCTTCCAGTCATATCGGAAGTGCTGAAAAACAGTTCCGTTTTCCGTTAGAATATGGAAATCAGAGACCATTATCTGCGACATGGACTGTGACAGGATCTGGAGGTTTTATTGTGTCAAAAGAAATTGGTCCTGTAAAGATTCAAGGGATCACAACAGGAAAGATCGTTGATTATGGGATGGAAGATCCGATGAATATGGGGGCTTGCATGGCGCCAGCAGCGGCAGAAGTAATCTATCAGCATTTTGTGGATTTTGGGTCGAAGCCTGAAGATTATGATGCAGTATATACAGGAGATCTTGGAGAAGTTGGCAAGAAGATTTTGTTGCATTTGCTTCGTGAAAATGGATATGATCTTTCGAAAGTTCATGGGGATTGTGGAATTGAAATCTATGAGAATGAGACGCAGGATACTCATTCTGGGGGCTCTGGCTGTGCCTGTAGTGCAGTGGTTCTTGCATCGATGATCATACCGAAGCTCATTGATGGAACGTGGAAGAAAGTATTGTTTGTGCCAACAGGAGCATTAATGTCAAAGACAAGTTTTAATGAAGGTGAAAATGTTGCAGGGATCGCACATGCGATCTTTCTGGAAGGAGTAAGATAATAATGGAATATATCAGGGCGTTTTTAGTAGGAGGCATTATTTGTATCCTGGTGCAAATATTGATGGATCATACGACATTACAGCCGGGAAGGATCATGGTACTCTTAGTTATTGCAGGTGTTATTCTTGGGGCACTGGGGATTTATAAAAGAATCGAAGAGTTTGGAGGATGTGGTGCGACCGTTCCGTTGTCTGGTTTTGGATTCAGTTTATGGAAAGGAATGAAAGAGGCAGTTGACAATCATGGGTTTCTAGGGTTATTCGAAGGAGGATTCACGGCAGCAGCAGTCGGAACATCAGCAGCATTGATCTTTTCTTATCTGGCATCTTTGATCTTTCAGCCGAAGATCAAAAAATAAAGGCAGGAGTATGAAATAAAGAGAAAAAAGGGATTCTGATTTGAGAGAATCCCTTTTTAATATAAAAATATAGAAGATTAACGGTTAATGTTTCTTGCAGAAAACAGATTGATATTTTTTTGGAAGCATATAAGGAGTGTCTGCTGTTTTTCCATGACTGCCCTTTTTGCGGACAATGTAAATTTTTCTTTGTTTTTTGTTTGCAGGACAATTCTTTGTGGCGAGTTTATCGCTTGTTTTACATACTTCAACTGCAACGTGGATATCACAGGTCTGGGTAGGAACGGTTCCTTTTTCAAAATATTCTGTGATCACACGGCTGCCTCTTGGATCGTGATCACAAACCCCTTTAATAGCAAGTTTTCCAGACTCTTTGCAGACTTTTGCTTTTACAATGTCAGCTGGTTTTTTAAAATCTGTAGTTTGTTCTTGTTTTGTTTTTATGATTTCATTCATAACCTTTGCCCATATTTTTTTATGAGTGTTATCAGAAGCAAAATTTGTATTCTTGTCATAGCCCATCCAGACAGAAGCTGTATGATAAGGAGTATAACCGCTGAACCAGTAATCGTAACTGTTTGAAGTAGTTCCTGATTTTCCTGCGACAGCCATAGATGAAGAAAGTTTTGCTGATTTTCCAGTTCCTTTTGTAATAACGTCTTTCATAGCGTCGGTTAAAAGGAAAGCAGTACTTTCTTTCATGACACGCTTACCTTTCTGAGTATTAGAAAGAAGAATATTACCATTATGATCTACGACTTTTGTGTATAAAACAGGTTTCTGGTAGGTTCCGCCATTTGCAATGGAAGCATATGCAGAAGTCAATTCCATATTTGTAACACCATAAGTCAGGCCACCAAGAGATAAGGACTGGGTAATATCGGTATATACATTTCCATTTGAAGTTGTCTCATTAGACACCAAAGTGGAAAAACCAAGATTCATCAAATATTCAAACGAAGTCTTAGGTGTAACGTCAGCAATGGTTTTGGCCGAAACAACGTTCATGGAGTTTGTGATCGCTTCGCGGATCGTTGAATAACCTTTATAACCTTTGTAATAGTTGCGTACTGGTCTGTTAGTGTCAATATAGTTATAAGGAGCATCCTCATATACGGTTGCAAGTGTCATATGATTCTTGTCAAGTGCAGGTAAAAATGCAGAAAGAATCTTAAAAGTAGAACCTGGTTGTCTTGTGGTACCAGTAGCACGATTCAAGGAAAGATCGGAAGTCTTATTTCCACGTCCACCAACTAAGGCTTCTACAGTTCCGTTAGATTGATTCATGATCGTCATGGATATCTGAGGTTGGATCGTTGTTTGGAAAGATTCATTTGTAATGGTTTCACCTTTTGATAAAATATATTGTTTAAACTTTGTAACAACTGTCTTTGCATTTGCTTCATCTGTAAAAATCAACTGATTTCCAAGGTTATTTTTTCTCATATAATCAAGCAGATTGTGATCAGAATAAACAACGTCTTTTCCTGAAACAGTTTTTGCAGATAAAGAATAAGAAAGTGCGATTTTTGTGGCTTTTGGATAGCTTGAAACATCGTTTGTGACGCTATCTGCAAGTTTCTGGATCTGTTGATCCTGAGTAGAGTATATTTTCAATCCGCCACTGTAAATAGCATTATAAGCTTTTGTTTCGTCATACCCCAGTTGCTTTTTTAAATCTTTTACAACTTGAAGGATTAATGCGTCCTCAAAATAAGAATTTGTTGTTTTTTTTGCAGGTGTAGCAGCAGCATTTTTTTGAATTCTTGTGTATACATCATCACTAAGTGCTTCTCGATATTCTTTTTTTGTGATATAATGTTGTTCTAACATATTTTGTAAAACAAGTGATCTTCTGGAAGCGTTGTTTTCCGGATGAGTTACAGGATTTAAACGTGTCGGATTCTTAGTAATACTTGCAAGTACAGCACATTCGGACAATGTGAGTTCAGAAACATCTTTATTAAAATATTTTTGTGATGCTGTCTGAACACCAAGTGTTCCTTCTCCAAGATTGATCGCATTTAGATATTCTTCTAAGATATATTGCTTAGAAGCAATCTTTTCTAGTTCAAGAGCAAGAGATTGTTCTTTGATCTTTCGTTCCAGACGTTCCATTGTGGTTTTTTCCGGCTGAATTCCAAGTACATTGTTCTTGATCAACTGTTGTGTGATAGTACTTCCCCCTTGGCTTAGAGATTGGTTTCTGATACCAAGGAAGGTTGCTCGAATAATTCCATACAGATCAATTCCATTATGGCTGTAATAACGTTCATCTTCAATCGCAATAAAAGCATGCTGAAGATTCTTTGGAATGGAAGAAAGAGGAGTGTAGATCCTGTTGGAATCATGGTTTGAAAGTGTTTTGATCGTTGATCCTTTGTTATCATAAATAGTTGTGATATATCCTTTGGAATGGACGGAATCTTTTGTAATCTGTGGGGTTGTTTTTAAAATCCCACGTACGAAACCAACCCCGAGGCCGAGCCCAGTAACGATCAAGGCAATGGAGATGATAAAAGCATATTTAAAAAGAAAGAGAGAAATCTTAGAATTTCTACGAATTTTTTCTGAAGATAAGATCTGTCTCTTTTTCTGAATGTTTTGTTTGGTATATTTCATAAAAAACCTCCTGTTACGTATTATACCAAATAAAAAAGTTCAAGTAAACCGACCGTGTAACTATAAACGATACAATCAACAATATGATGATGTAAGGGGCAAAAGTATAAAGTATAAAGGAGAAGAATATGAAAAAACAATTAAAGGGGAAGCAGTCATTTTATGATGACAAACAAAGGGAAAATGTAGTATCCTACTATTTGATGGAAGATCAGGAACACACGATGTATGGAGTCGAACTGGAAAAATATCAGGAAGAAACGAATGTGATCGAGTGGGATGCAGTTCCAAGTATATCAGAATCTATGGAATTAGTAGATCGTGTGATCCATAATCTGATAAAATATAAAGTAACACCGATCTCACTGGCAGAGTCCTTAGATGAGATCATGACCAGGGAGGAAGAAGATGGACGTTCAAAAATATAAAATCTTATATAAAGAGGGAGAAGCAGAGATTTCAGAAAAGAAATCAAGATTTATTGCACATATTGCTCCAGCGCAGACAGAAGAAGAAGCACAGGCATTCATAGAGAAGATAAAAAAACAATACTGGGATGCAAGGCATAACTGCTGGGCATACAGTATCGGAGAAAAGCAACCAGCCTTGCGTTGTAGTGATGATGGGGAACCAAGTGGAACTGCTGGGAAGCCAATGCTTGAGGTGCTGACAGGGCAGGAACTACATAATGTGGTAGCAGTTGTAACAAGATATTTTGGTGGAACACTTCTTGGAACGGGAGGATTGATCCGTGCGTACACAAAAAGTACGCAAGAAGGGATCAAGGAAAGTATGGTGATCGAGAAATGTCTTGGGGTAATGCTCAGCCTCACTTGTGATTACACGACATCTGGAAAGATTCAGTATTTAACAGCAACAGAGCATATCCCAGTGCTTGATACAGTGTATACGGATAATGTAACATTTGAAATGATCGTACCAGTGGAAGAAGTTGGAAGTGTTGAGAAAAAGTTTATGGAAGCATCTATGGGGAAAGCAGTTCTTAAAAAAGGAGAAGAAACTTATTACGCTGAAATCGATGGTAAGATCAGTTACGATCTATAGACGAAGAATGATATGATTTCATTCCTTTACAGTGATAAAATATCATGTTAAAATTTATCATAGTTAATTAGTCAGAAATAATGAAAAGGAGCAAAATTCTATGAAAATATCAGAAATTTTAAAAAATAAGTCAACAATTTCGTTTGAGGTATTTCCTCCAAAGAATAAAGAAGGAAATATTTCTTCTATTTATAGTACGATTGAGGGATTAGCAAAATTATCCCCGGATTTTATTAGTGTTACATATGGTGCAGGTGGATCTACAAAAGGTAAGACAGTAGAAATCGCATCAGTCATTAAGCATGAATATGGAATTGAATCTGTAGCACATTTAAGCTGTATTTCATCTACAAAAGAGGATATCAAATACGAATGTGAACGTCTGAAAGAAGCAGGAATCGATAATATCTTAGCATTAAGGGGAGATTATCCTGCAGATGCAACAAACTTTGATCCTGAGAATCTGGAATTTCACTATGCAAGTGAATTAAATGAATTTATCGGAGAACATTTTAAAGGACAATTTTGCTTATCAGGAGCATGTTATCCAGAGACACATCAGGAAGCTGATGGGTTTAAGAAAGATTTAGAAGCATTAAAGAAGAAAGTAGATGCAGGAGCAGAATATTTAGTAACACAGATTTTCTTTGACAATGATTATTATTACAGATTAGTCAGAGAAGCAAGAAAGATCGGTATCACAGTACCAATTCTTGCAGGAATCATGCCAATTACGAATGCGAAATCTCTGATCCGTACAACAAAGATGTGTGGATGTACGATCCCATATCAGTTATCTACAATGATCGAGGCACATTATGATAATCCAGAAGCTATGAAAGAAATCGGAATCAACTACGCAGCACAACAGATCATTGATCTGATCACAAATGGAGTTGATGGGATTCATATTTACACAATGAATCGTGCAGAAACAGCGCAGCGTGTATTTGACAGTATTCCAGCTGTATTGAAAGAATTAAACTAAGATGGATTTTCAGGTTGTAAGAGAAAATGCCTTGAAATATCTTGGATATCAGGCACCAATGTTTGAAGGTTTGACTCTAGGGATTTCAAGTCTTTTGGGTGAATGTATAGAAGAGATCGAACAGATAGCACAGCCCAAAGTGATAGTGAAAAGATTTAAACTGGCGAAAGATCCATTGAGATTAGAGGAATCAGGGGATGAGATTTTAGGGCAGCAGATGGAAGATATGCTGGAAGATTGTGAAGAATGTATATTGATCGGATGCACTCTTGGGATTGTTATGGAGCGTAAAATCAAGTTTTATGCAAAGGTTAACATGACAAAATCTACGGTTATGGATGCTGCGGCAAGTGCTTATCTGGAAGAATATTGTGACAGATATGAAGAAACACTTGGGTTTGATAACCGAACATATCGTGCATGTCCCGGATATGGAGATTTTCCACTTGAATTCAACAAAAGAATTGCTATATTACTAGATATACCAAGGAAGATCGGAGTCACGATCACGCCAAATAATCTTTTGATCCCACAGAAGTCTATGTTAGGATTGATTGGTATCGGAAGTGATAAACGAAAGAAATCATGTGGAAATTGTGTGATGAAAGAAGATTGCCCGTTTAGAAAGAGAGGACAAAGATGTTACAGAACCGATTAGGAAAAGAACTTTTAATATTTGATGGAGCGATGGGAACACAGCTCCAGAACGCAGGATTAAGTGCAGGGGATATCCCAGAAGAATTAAATATTGACCGCCCGGATTTATTAAGATCGATTCATAAAAACTATCTGAAAGCGGGAGCAGACTTTATTACAACAAATACATTTGGGTGTAACCGATTAAAGATGGAAGAAGCAAAATACGAGGCGAAAGATATGCTGTTAGCAGCAGTAGAGAATGCAAGAGTAGCAAGAACAGAAGCTGGAAGAGAAGATGACTCTTATATTGTTCTTGATATTGGACCAATCGGTCAGCTGTTAGAGCCAATGGGAACATTGACATTCGATGAAGCATATGACATCATCCTCGAGCAGGTAGAAACAGTAAAAGATCAAGTAGATCTTGTACTGTTTGAGACAATGAGTGATCTATATGAGGTGAAAGCTGGAGTTCTGGCGGTCAAAGAACACACAGACCTTCCAGTGTTTGTTACAATGACCTTCGAGCAAAATGGAAGAACATTATCTGGAAATGATCCGGAAACATTTATTAATGTTGCAGAGGGCTTAGGAGTTGATGCATTGGGAGTCAATTGTTCTTTAGGACCCGATGAATTAAAACCGATCATTGACGAAATCTTAGAAAAAGCAAGTATTCCAGTGATGTTACAGCCCAATGCCGGACTTCCATGTTTAGAACATGGAGAAACACACTATCATGTGACACCAGAAGAATATGTGGAATCTATGAAAGATTATATGGCAAGAGGTGCAGCAATCGTTGGTGGATGCTGTGGAACAACACCAGAATTTATAGGAAAACTTGCAGAAGCTGCGCCTAAAGCAGTGGCAGAGAGAACAGTTGAGAAGAAAACAAGAGTATCCAGTCAGACACAGACAGTTACGTTTGGAGATCATGTGATCGTCTGCGGAGAACGTCTAAACCCAACGGGTAAGAAAAAGATGAAAAAAGCGTTGTTAGAAGAGCGCTATGATGAACTTGTGGTGGAAGCAGTTAAACAGGTAGAAGCTGGAGCGGAAGTACTAGATGTTAATGTTGGACTTCCTGGAATTGACGAGCCAGAGACAATGAAACGGGTTGTACGTCTGTTGCAGGAAGTTGTCACACTTCCATTACAGATTGACAGTTCCGAAGCAGATGCGATTGAGAATGCCTGTCGTTATTATAATGGAAAAACATTGATCAACTCTGTAAATGGTAAAGACGAAGTCATGGAAAAAATCTTCCCAATTGCTAAGAAATATGGAGGAGTTGTGATCGGACTGACTCTGGAAGACGGAATTCCGCTGAAAGCAGAAGAACGATTTGAAATCGCCAAGAAGATTGTCAATAAAGCAGCTGAATACGGAATCGGTAAAGAGAATATCATCATCGACTGTCTGACATTAACAGCATCTGCACAGCAAAAAGAAGTAAAAGAAACACTCCGAGCGATCAAGATGGTAAAAAAAGAATTAGGTGTCCATACCGTATTAGGGGTATCGAATGTATCCTTTGGATTGCCAAACCGTCCGTTATTAAATAGAACATTTTTAGCATTAGCAATGGAAGCAGGATTGGATTTACCGATCATCAATCCGTTAGATGCAGAATTGATGGGAACTATAGATGCATTTCATGTGCTGTTCTACAAAGACGTGGATAGTCAGACTTATATTAAAAACCAGTCCAAAGATAAAGAAACAAAACCAGCCGCAGCGGCGGCAACAACAAACTTCACATTAAAAGATGTGATCATTCACGGATTAAAAGATGAAGTAGAGAAAGTCACAAAAGAAGAACTGAAAGATAAAGAAGCACTGACAGTAATTAATGAAGTGATCATACCAGCGTTAAATATCGTAGGAAAAGACTATGAGACAGGAAAGATCTTCCTGCCACAGTTAATTCAGTCAGCAGAGACAACGAAGAAAGCATTTGAAGTTGTTAAAGAAACATTTTCAGCAAATGATGGAGAAGAAAAAGGACCGATCATCATAGCAACCGTAGAAGGTGATATTCATGATATTGGAAAGAACATCGTGAAAGTTGTACTGGAAAGTTATGGATATAAGATCATCGACCTTGGAAAAGACGTTAAAGTTGAAAAGGTAGTAGAAGCTTATAAGAAATACAAGCCAAAAGCGATTGGGCTAAGTGCATTAATGACAACAACTGTTGCATCAATGGAAAGAACGATCAAAGCACTTCACGAAGCAGGATGCAGTGAACCAATCTGGGTTGGGGGAGCTGTTGTGACGGAAGATATCGCACACAATATCGGAGCAGATTATTATACAGAAGATGCGATGGCAGCGGTGAATCTGCTGGAAAATGAAATTTTAGATTTGTAGTTGGCCAACTTTAGATTTTGAGTATATGAGAAAAAATAAATAAACGATCGGAAGAACAGCTAGAGAATTTTCCTCACGTTTTTTACAGATCGCTGATCCGCCGGCTTTCCT